>Ga0214919_10000875_pt1 | contig 51041 bp, 34 predicted proteins | sample LL1503_MetaG_FD_177994 | JGI IMG/M metagenome (GOLD analysis project Ga0214919, IMG submission 177994) | Freshwater microbial communities from Lake Lanier, Atlanta, Georgia, United States - LL-1503 | ecosystem: Environmental > Aquatic > Freshwater > Lake | place: USA: Georgia | collected...
TTTGTTTATTTATATTGCTTATATTGCTTTATATTTGCTTTATATTCATGTATACTATGTTTTGCGCATTGTTCAACTGAATATTATCACTATTGTCTTATTTCTATTGTATATTGTGATCCTATATGTTTTGCGAATTGTTTAACTGAATGTTATTACTATTGTCTTATATTTGTATTATATTCATGTATACTATGTTTTGCGCATTGTTTAACTGAATGTTATCACTATTGTCTTATATTTGTATTTTATTCATGTATACTATGTTTTGCGCATTGTTTAACTGAATGTTATTACTATTGTCTTATTTCTGTTTTATATTCATGTATACTATGGTTTGCGCATTGTTTAACTGAATATTATCACTATTGTCTTATTTCTATTGTATATTGTGATCCTATATGTTTTGCGAATTGTTTAACTGAATGTTATTACTATTGTCTTATATTTGTATTTTATTCATGTATACTATGTTTTGCGCATTGTTTAACTGAATGTTATTACTATTGTCTTATTTCTGTTTTATATTCATGTATACTATGGTTTGCGCATTGTTTAACTGAATGTTATCACTATTGTCTTATTTCTATTGTATATTGTGATCCTATATGTTTTGCGAATTGTTTAACTGAATGTTATTACTATTGTCTTATATTTGTTTTATAATCATTTATATTATTATATTATGTGAAAAGTATTGATTTTTCAAAAAAAATTTAAATTTTCCAAAAAAAATTTAAATTTTCCAAAAAATATTTAGATTTTCCAAAAAAGATTTAGATTTTTCAAAAAAAATTTAGATTTTTCAAAAAAGATTTAGATTTTTCAAAAAAAATTTAGATTTTCCAAAAAAGATTTAGATTTTTCAAAAAAGATTTAGATTTTTCAAAAAAGATTTAAATTTTTTAACAAAAATTTAGATTTTTCAAAAAAGATTTAGATTTTCCAAAAAATATTTAAATTTTCCAAAAAAATATATTAAATGTATACAAATATTATATTATAAGAAATAAAAAATAAAAAATGAATCATTTTTCTGATAATAAGATTATTTCTTTATTAGTTCATAAGGATTTTAATAATCATCAATTTGATCATTTTATATCAAAAAATGATATTGAGATTAATCAGAGTATAATTCATTTTGGGGTATTAGCATATTCACAAATATTACAGTATGCAAAGGATAAACAGCATGATGTATATACTCAAAAAATTACAGATGAGTTAAATTTACAATATGACATTAAATTGGGTGAAAAGGATGAAGAAAATATTATTCTAAAAAATGATTGTAAAAAATTTAAAGAAATTATTCAAGAATTACAAAATAGTATACATTCATTAAAAGATGATAAATTTATTGAAATTAATTCTTTAATTGATAAAGGAAAACAGATTTCTAAGGAAGAATATCAGACTATTTTTGATCTTCAAACTCAAAAAAATAAAAAATTAGAAGATGATCTACAAAATACATATCAACAAATACAAGAATTAAATAAGCAATTAATAGAATTAAAGGATAATAAATCTTATGAAATTAATACATTTATTGATAAGGGAAAACAAATTACTAAAGAAGAATATCAGACTATTTTTGATCTTCAAAATGAAAATAATAAAAAATTGGAAAATGATTTAAAAAATTCACATCAACAAATACAAGAATTAAATAAACAATTAGTTCAATTACAGGATGATAAATTCTATGAAATTAATACATTAATTGATAAGGGAAAACAAATTACTAAAGAAGAATATCAAATTATTTTTGATCTTCAATCTGAAAAAATTAAAAAAATTGAAAATGATTTACATCATGCATATCAGCAAATACAAGAATTAAATCAAAAATTAATTGATTCAAACCATGATAGGTATTCTGAAATTGAACAAGAAAAACAAATTTTATAATATTCACAATTTTGTGATGTTTATTTTTTTGTTATGTATAAAATTAACAAATTAGGCATATATTCTAATTACTATTATATACTATTGTATACGGTTATATAGTATTATATACTAGTTAATTTCCAAAATGTCAAATAAGATCATTTCATTTATTGTTGGTAAGGATTACCATAATGAAAAATTGGATAATATAATTTCCAATAATGATATTAGTATAAATGAGGATATTATTAATTATGGGATTTTTGTATATGAGTTATTAGAAAATAAGCAAATAAATGATTCACATATTCAAGAAATAAAAGACAATTTATCTAAAGAATATAAAAGTAATATTGATATAATCCAAGGTGAGAATATTATTCTAAAAAATGAATGTAAAAAATTTCAAGAACAGATAAATGATTTTAAGCAAAAAATTGAATTAATATCAAATGAAAAAAATACTGAGATTACATCTTTTATTGATAAAGGAAAACAATTAATGAAAGATGAATATCAACTTATATTAAATATGCAAATTGAAAGTAATAAAAAATTAGAATTGGATTTGCAAGAATCAAAATCACAGATGCAAGAATCAAATGCAAAAATTCAAGAATTAACAAATCAATTGATTTTAACATCCCAAAAAAGCGCGATAGATTGTGCAATAAATTGTAATAATAAAAACATTCAAGTTATTGATTCTAGTATTCATCAGTTAAATGATAAATTTACAAGTTATTTTGATAAGATATTTTCAAATAATACTGCAAAGGGTGATTACGGTGAAGATTTTGTGCAAAACTATTTAATTGATAAATTTTCAGGATCAAATATTATCGATACACATAAAGAAGCGACAAAAGGTGATATTTTATTCCATCATAATAATCTTAAGACCCTTATTGAAATTAAAAATGTCCAACAAGTAAAACCAACTGAAATTGAAAAGTTTTATAGAGATATTCAGATTCAAAAAGATTCTGGGATTAATTCCGCATTATTTATATCCCTCAATGATATAAATTTTACACAAGGGAAAAAAATAATTCATTTTGAGATTAAATATAATATCCCAATATTTATGATTACAAATGCATTTAACAATCCGGAAAATATCAGATTGGCAATTATGATCATGGAATATCTCATTAAACATCAATTTATTTTTGATCAAGAACATCATTCAAAAAATAGTAAAGATAGTAAAGACAATAGAGATGGTCAGAAATTGCAATTATTAATCACCGCAATAAATGAAATTTATGAATATACAAATTCACAAAAAAAAATATTAGAAGATGATTATATCATTATTAAAAAATTTACAGAAAATTTCAAAAAAAGAGAAAGGCAAATTATTGATATAGATATTACCATAAATAATATTTTTAAACAATATCCAAAATTACAATTTGATATCAAAAAAACAACTGAAGTAACCGTAACAGAAAATAATTCAACCCTAGAAGATGGAAGGGCAATGGATTATTTAAAACCAATTGTCCAAAAAATCATAGAACATATCACTCAACAAAATATCATTAAATTTAATAAAACAAACATCAATATTAAATTCTTAAAAGCGTTACAGATTTCAGATAATAATATTAGATATGCCGGTGGGATTAAAGCAATACAAAAACAATTTAACATTCAATATCATAATGGAGAAAAAACTGAAAATTCAAAAGAAGAAAAAAAAGAAAAATAAAATGTTTTTCAGATCAATTATTTTTTTACAAAAAAAAAGAATAATAAAACGTTTTTGTGTGGATTTATTATGTTTATAGTTTAAAATATGTACAAGTGTAAGAAGCATTAATGTATAACCCTCTTGATGCTAAGAATTGAGAGTTACAAATATAATAAGAACTCCAGAATATATTTAATTAATTCCAATGGCAACTTTTGATTTTGGCACAAGTACAAAGACTTAAAACAATAAAATTTATTTTCATAAATTTTAAGATTGCAGTGTCTATGCAATACCGGCAATAGTCTAGTGAGATCGTCACAACACGTATCCATTTGATGTGATGCAAAAAGCATTTTTGTACAATCACCCAGTCTAACATTAAGTGTTAAGTAACTGCCTAATGACACACCATCACGCATTGGGTTTAGAACGAGAACCATAGCAATTTCTTCATATGTCTTGTTGTCTAAAACGACAACAAATTGGCAATTTTTCCCATTCCACCTTGCAATCATGCAATGACTTAAAACTGAATCATTAAAAGCCTTGCAAAAAGAAGGTTGTGCGTCTGACATCTTTGAGTTTATATTGTAAGTGTTCAAATTTGTCTATGGTATTTTTATCTATCAAATATCATACTCTTAAATATACGATAAATCTGTAAATTATGCCAAAAAGATGCAAATTATATCAAAAAAATACACATTATAGCAAATTTTAGACGATTGATATTAAACGCATTTATTGTAAATCAAAGCCATATTTGTTTAAAAATCTCCGCTAATTGACCATAATACAAAACAAGGTCTTTTTTCGATAAATGCTCAATTATTGTATTTTTTTATACATAATGAAAGCATCTAATCACTTTCATTTTCAATTGATCTTAGATATCGAGCGTGATTTTCTAGATAAGCTGGATTCACAACTGGTAAGATCATGGACTCATCAATTTGACTCCTTTTAATTGGATGATTAGAAATTCTCTTTCCACCATATATCCTCCCACTAGATCTAATGTATGATAGGATTGAATCTCTATCAAATATATATAAATCAGAGTTCTTGAGATGTTCAATTTCATCACCGGCAATGTATACTGGATTCAAAATTGGTTCAAATGAAATTGGATCAGAGCATTCTTGAATTGGAGCTTCTTCTTTCTCTTCCATCATTTCACTCAATCCATCAAAGTCCAAATCTAATACAACATTATTATTGAATTCTTCAAGGTTAAATTTAACTCTTGGTTGAAAAATATTCATTTCAGATAAGATCTGATCAATTGCTTCCCTTTCACTCTTATGTGAGTATGTAGCTGGTTGCAACTCTGGAATATCTTCCATGTCATAATATGTATTAAATAAATGAATTAGTTCATCTCTTGTATGACCCTTGCCAATAATGTCATTACTAAATGCATGCACCATCAATTTATGAATTTTCATCAATACATGAAGATTAACTGCAAATGGTTTTATTAATTCAGAAGGCTCCATCAATTTAGACAGTTTCTTTAATATGGCTTCACCAATATGATTGTATCCAATGACGGTATTTGCCATCTTGTAAAAATGGGGATCTTTTTGTTCTGAAATCCATTTAATAAATTCATTTTTTTGTTCCTCATTGTCAAATATTGGATAATCTCCTAAATCAGATAGTTCGCCACTGTTTATGCTCTTATATGTATTCCAATATACTAATAATTTGTCTTTTTGCATTCCACCTTCGAGAGTTTCAATTGGGTGTGCATCTTTGAAATTGTCATTGAATAATACTCGGATGACATCTGGATTTGTTGGATTGTTAAAAATATGTTTCACAATTAAATCTTCTTGAATAAATTTCCACCTAATGGCAAAATATGCTTTATGTGAGAGTATATATTTAGATGTGGTTTTCCAATTACCATAATACATATGATATAATATTTTGTTTTCATGTTCTTTATTAATTTCTGTACGAATCCATGCCTTTACTTGATCAATCTGTTCTTCATTTAATGAAGAGTTTTTATCTTCTTTTTTCCAGGTTTCAATTAATTCTCCAACACTAACACCTCCACCAGTCAAAACTTTAATATAATTGCTTGGGTCAAATTTGGGATCAATTGTTATAAATCTTACTTTGTTTTTTTCTTGTTCTTGCAACATACAAGCATTCTGAATATAAATTGAAGCATTAATGATATCCACCTTTTCCAATTTGGGAGTTGATAATCTATATAAATATGTTTCTCTTTCGCTTGGAATTAAATCCCAACAACTATCGAGATTCTCATTTAATTCATTAGATCGAGTTGTAAAATATTCATTAATAGATAATCTATGTAAAATATTTGTCCAAAATGATGAAAAGTTTAGACTGCTTGGATCTGTCATATTAGTAAGACCTACAATATGTTGCATTATAATTTGTTTTGCAACTTTCATAATGACAGAAATAAATTTATTTTTTGTAAAATCTGTCTCTTCCATGTAATGAACAAATAGCCATGAGACAATTTGAGAAACTACATATGGCGAATATATTGTATTATAATGCTTTCCTAATAATTGAAGAAATTTGGCAATGCCCTCGTTACAAATAGCAACTTCAATTGCATCTGGAGTGCTCTTACTTACAATCTTAATCTTTGACAATAAATGGCGTAGAGTGTTTAAATGCTCCCCAGATTGAAAGTTTTTAATCGCAATGACTTTATCTGTAAATGTATCTCTTTCAGGTTTTGAATCAAATGTAGTATTCTCAATTAATAAATAACACCTCTTGCATTTTTGATTGATTTTATTAATCTTCTGTAATTCGCCTTCAATGGTGTCACCCTTATCAGATGATTTGGCTGTTCGCATCAATGACTTTAAAATTTCAATTTTAGAAGTATTATCATTCTTGGTATCATTTGCTAATTTTGCCAATTCAGAAGAATATCTTCCATCTATAAATCTTATTGTTTCACTAATAACATCATTTGTTTGATCTATACTTCCTAATAACTGTAATTTGGACTGGTATAAATCACTTTCAGTAATGGTACTGCTATCTTCTAATTCTTCTAATTTTGTCAGAAAAGATGTAATGTGAATTGAATGCTTTGTTAATGTGTGTTTCATGTGATTTGCCATTTTCCAAATATATGCAAAATGGCTTTGTCCCATTGCACACGTTAAACTAGTAGATTCGACTTGATCTCTCAATACATTCATAAAACTCATAATTTGAAATAGAAATGAATCAATGTCTCTTTGATTACATGTTTTGAGAATTTTGATAAATAATTTATGAATGTTTAATGAATCTGTTAATAGTTCTTTTAATATACTTATCCCAAAGAATGATTCATATACCTTAGATGATGCAATTACCATGGTTTCATCATTTGTTTTATCAATAAGGGCATTAAATTTTTCAATGTAATTTTCTTCAGAGATCATTTCAATACCAATTGGAGCAACTTGTAATTTTGACACATTTAATCCTAAGCTTTGAAGCCTATCAATATCCTCTTGGCTTGCATATATTATAAATTTTGAACTCTTTTCTATAATTTGATTTAATTGATTTTGAGTCCTTACTAATTCTAGTGAAAAGGTAAAATGAATTAAATAATCACGTTCATACTTCTCCATATATGGAAATAAATATTCATTTGCAAAAAATACTCCAATTCTATGAGGATATGGTGTCCTTGAGCCTTGTCTTATATGCTTCCGAATGCGACCAATTACTTCACGACTTGAAGCGCTGTATTCTTTTGCATTAAATATTTCCATTCTAAATATTTTTACTGGAATGTTATTAAATTTATACGGTAATTGATCTTTATGGATATCAACTGCTTTAAGTGGTGTATTATCTGTAAACACCATAGTAACTCCAATTAAATTTGGTGTTTTAAATTGTTTTAAATATGCGGTATTAGAATCATTCCATTCGCCATCTGTAATAATATATAAATATACATAAATACCAGATGACAATGAGTTGATATAAGTCTCAACTAATTCTAATACTTTAGTTGCATAGGTGCTACCTCCAATTGGTGGCCTAGATGTAAATCTTGGCAATTGTTTTGCATTACCTTCGCTTGAAAATGTAAACATTATCAATTCAAAGCCACGGTATTTTTTATCAATACTGTCTAATACTTTAAATAAATTACTACCACCCATAGAACCAGATGTATCAACAACTACTACAATTCTAGTAGTTTCTCTTGCATTTGCTAATGCTCTTCTATTTTTTAAATTAAATGCTTTTGTTGGAAATTTATGAAAAATAATAGAAGAAATGATTTCATTTTGATCTGATCGTACTAAATTATGATGATTTAATATATGAGTAATAATTTCTTCCGTTTGATATTCCTCATTTACGTGAATGTATGTAATTAATGCTCGCATTGCCAGCTCAGAATTTAATTTAATGACCAATTCTGGAAATTTTTTTAATATAATATCAATAATAATTCTGTTTTTATCTAAATGTGCATCTCTTAATAACTCTAATGCTTTTTCTTCAGTGATCAATGAATAGTCCTTGGTAGACTCTAAATGGGTAAGCAGTTGTTGCATTGATAATGTATTAATGTCTAAGTTGCTAAATCCTGATAATTTACGAGTAGGTAGAATAGGTCTTTGCATAGTGCTATCTTTTTGTCAAATATCCTCCTTTATTAATTTTAATATAATAAATCAAATATAAATTATCTATAGGGGAAAGGGTCAAAAAGAGTAAAAAATGTTAAAGTCAAAAAAATTAAAGTCAAAAAGAGTCAAAAAAATGGTATTTGCTCAATTATAGTAATTGACTTATTTTTTCCTCTAAAGATATGTTTTTTAGCTGTAAATCTTTGACGATAGATTTTAGATCTTGGAGTTCTTTTGTCAAAATGGCAATTAATCCGATATAATTGACGGTTTGTGTGTCCTCTCCGTCTTTTTCACCGGTTACTAAATGTGGGAATACTTCTTGTAATTCATGTGCGATAAATCCAGTATTTTTTTTCTTTGTTTCATCAGAGATCAAATTATAAGAGCATGGCTTTAAATCATCTATGGTATAATTATCTGAAAGTGGCTCAATATTTTCTTTAAGTCGATAATCGGAAGAGTTGGATATATTATCAGCGGTTACATCCCCAACCACATCAATACCATTTTGATCAATTTTTAGCATTTTTGTGCCATTATCTCCTTGAAATTGAAACGCCCCTATATTTGTAGAACCATCTGGTCTATTTAATATTCTTACATCAAAATATAATATACCAATTGCAATATCACTACCATATCCTGGTGTAATTTGAGCATATGTTGAGGGCAAACTTTTATCACTCTCTGCATTGGTACCATTACCCTTACCATAAAAAATGATTTGTCCTCCCTGAATAGACAAATTTCTCCCATAACTGACCACAGCATCAGTATTATTTACATAAAACGATAAATTAGATTGATAATAAGGGTCTGTATAATCTGTTGTAAATATATGAGCGCCATAATAACTAATTACATTATTTTTATCTAAATAATTATAATATGCATTATATACAACATTACCACCCCCAACACTTTGAATCGTAAAAAATGTGTTATCCTTTACACCATTAGTTGTGATATTATTATACCCTATAATACCACCAGATGTAATGGTGCCACTAGATGTAATGGTGCCGGTTACTGAGAGTGATGTCGTAACAACTTCATCTATATAAGAAGAAGCGGTTAAGCTTCCCTTAATTACAGCATTTCCATCAATTGTAGTATTTCCACCAATTGTAGTATTGCCATCAATTGTGGCATTACCCGATACCGATAATTTTTTTGTGTTTGTTCCTGCAAATCCACCAAATCCTTGACAATATATTATAATAATAAGTACAATCATTATTACAACAACTAGTATATGAATACCATATTTCATAAAAAATCCACTATTGCGAGGCATAGTTGCCACATCTGAATTTGTATTTTTATCCTCAATCTCCATATTCTGCTCTATATTCTGGGTCTCCATATTCTGGGTCTCCATATTCTGGGTCTCCATATTGTTTTTATAACTTTTTTCTTTTTATAAAAATGCGTTATATAAATATAAATATAAATAAAATGCAAAATATTATTTTATTTGCAAATGATAAACCAGATATATTATCATATGATATTCAACATATATTAATAATGATATTTATATCAAAAGATAGTATATTTACAGATGTAAAAACAAAATTAGAAAATATAACATTATGTGATGATAAAACATTATGTGATGATAAAACATTATATTCTAAAATTGAAAAAATAATATTGGATGAGATAAAAAATAATAGTAATTTGATTAATTTTTCACAAACGTATTATAATGGGATTAATCATACATTGTTGTCAAATAAAACTAAATTTTACAGACATTTTTACTCTATAAAGCAAATTGGTTCTGGTGGTGGTGGTAGTATACATTTATTTACAAATAAGAATAATAATTACCATTATGCAGTAAAAATAGCAAGAAAACATGCTAATGATAGATATTTATTGAAAGTACATCATCCATTTATATTAAAATGTTTTATGGAATATAAAAAAATACGCAAAACATTGTTTATATTAGAATATGGGTATGCAATTTTTAAAGATTATTTACAAGATGGATATTATGGAAAAATTGCAATTACTCAATTAATATTTGGGCTGGCTTATCTACAAAATAAATTTATAATGCATGGAGATTTATGGTTAAATAATATCTTAATTGGTAGAGATGGGTGTGTTAAAATATGCGATTTTGGCATGTCAAGAATTTACAATAATGCATTTGCATATAATCAAGATCTATTTGCAAAACATTTTAAAGGTGGTCGTGATCGAATATGGTTTATTGAAAAAATTTTATCAGAGTATCCATTATTATCTGACATTGAATTTTTAAATATTTTAGATAATAAAGAATATTTATTTTCAGATTTAAAAAAATGCAATTGGATAAAATGTCAAAAAAATGTAGATGGTGTATACACTACAAAATATTGGGAGCATTTATGTGAAAAAGAAGACTTTTTAAATTATTAATTATATTCAATTATATGCAATTATTAATTATATGCAATTATTAATTATATGCAATTATTAATTATATGCAATTATATTCAATTATTAATTATATGCAATTATTAGATTTTTTTCTTTCAAAATTTCAACCTTTGTAAATATTTCTTCAATTTCCGGGGCATAAAATTCTAATTTTAGATTATTTTGGTGAAATTTAATGGCAAGATCTTTTATTCCAGATTTATTTCCTTGCCAAATTTTGAAATATGCGATTCCATTATTTTTTTAATGAGGATTTTAGTAATTTAATGTGTGCAATTCTTGATTCTCTATCTTCAATTACATTTAGCACGCTCATTGACGTCGCAGTGTCAAAATCACCCCTTTCAACTAATTTTAAAGCATGTTCATTTATATGTTTTGGTAATGCATATGGATCATATGAGATATTTTTAATGTAAAATCTATATAATAAATATTCATTTATAAATTTATAAGATACACCACTTCCACAATCAAAATTTTTAGTATTTTTTACCCAATCAATATCGGTAAATGCATGTATTCCAGTTGTATTATCAGTAACTGAATGCAATAAATAATAATTATCAATTGGTCTACATTTTCTAATAAAATATTCTTTCTTCTTTTCAAATCTTAAATTATTTGCAATTTTTATCATATTATCCATAACTAAAAATTGAAATGATATATTACTTGGTGAATAATATGCACCCAATATATCCATCAACATAAATAAAACATGTGATGCAATATTTTTTTTGCGATGCTCATGCTTTAATTCTATGTGCTTTAATGTAATTATAAAATTGTCATCAATTTTTATTTTGTCTGTATTTTTTATTTTGTCATCAATTTTTATTTTGTCATCAATTTTTATTTTGTCATCAATTTTTATTTTGTCTGTATTTTTTGTAGCTTGACTATTTGTACTTAATATAATATGCCCAATATTATCATTTTCATAAAATATATTGATTTTATTTACTGAATTTTGATACCACATGTCAATCTCTAATGATATATTAGCAATTATTTCCGGGATGGTAAAAAAATCATATGATTTATTTTGAACGATATCAATTGCAATTGGTTTTATTTGCCGTGAAAGTCCAAAGTGTGGAAATATAATTCTGGAGCATAACCAATCATAATATTCAATACTAAAAGCATTTACATAATTTATGTATTCAGAATCACTCATATTTTTACCCAGTGTTACTTGTATATGGTTATTAATTGTATAGATTCTTGGTTCAGTTGGATCTTCATTTGATGGCGACATTGCAATTGAAAATGTTTTAAATCCCGCATTTGATTCGTTATATATGTAATAATTTCCAACAATTATTAAATTTGATATCATTTGTATAAATACCTTTAATTTTGTTTCATCAATTGTTGTCCCATTTATATTTTTTCTATATGAATCCATAACATATATTTTTTTTATTCCATTTTTTGATAAATATAATACAAAAAATACTATAATTTCATGGTGTTTGTCTTTAGTAAAATATTCTTTATTTATTGAATTCTCAATTTCAGTCTGTTTTGAATTCATTGCGGATTTTAATTCGGAAATTTGTAATATAAATTTCTTTTCCATATAACTACCAGTTGTTGATTTTAATACTTTATAGTTGTTTTTATCAAAAGATGACATTGCTAAATGCACAAAACTTGATTTTACCCCTTTCATATATGGCTCAATTTTTCTAATTAAATAATTTTTATTTGATCCATCATTTATTGAAAATAAATTATATATTAATGTTTTATTTCCATTCCATATAATATTTTCTATTTTACATGGTCGCTCAAAATTAGTTCCATTAAATGTAAAAAATAATTTATTTGCAATTTGAACACTCATCTTAAAACTATATGTTATTCCAATATATATGGTTTTTAATTCATCATAATTTGGCAATGGATAAATTCTAAAATAATATATTTCCATAAATTGCGCAATCATTGCGGATGCAATTCCACGATGTTGATATTCTTCAATAACCCCAACATATACAAAATGATCTTTATTAAAAACAAGAAAACCAATAATTTTAGTATCATAACTTATCAAAAAAACATTATAATAGTAACATTTTTCTATTAATTTTTCCAATATGAAATTTTCATTATTAAAATGGAAATTTTTTGCAATGGCGATTTCATTTGGGGTTGCATCCATATATGGGATTAATGTACACTTATGTATAATTATTAAGTTTGAAAACGGTAATAATGCACCGTCCATATAACTTTCCACAATTGGTAGTGGTCTTCGTTTCAACCCTAATGCTGGCAATACAACATTATTTAATATTGATATATTATTATCGCATACATAATATACATGCTTGGCATATACATGCTTGGCATCCAATTTTAAATTATTTTTATACATTTTTTGCAATATATTTAGAGCATTTTTATTTTTATTTCCAAAATATCGCATAATTCCGGATTCATATACAAAACACCCATTGCCTAAATTTTTATTCATATATTTTATAATAGATAGTTTTTGAGTTGGTTGGGTGTTTTTTTGATCAAATATAATATGAGCATTATCATTTATTGATCTATATTGAAATTGATATTGATTTAATATATTTTCTAATTTATTATTTATTGAATTATGCTTTGCATTATTTATTGAATTATGCCTTGCATTATTTATTGAATAATATAAACTGGGATATAAACTATTCCCCCCAATAATTTTATCATTTTCACAGAATTTGGGTGTATTTTTACAAAATATTATAGTGTAACATATTATAAATGATACTATTAATATCAATAAAATAAATATGTTATATAGATAGATATATTCTTTATTTTTTTCAAATCTTAAATTATTTGCATACTTTTACACCTTTGCAATTTTAGTCATATTTGAATATTGTATATATATATGGTATCAATAGAGTATGGCACCATATTTGTTTCCTAAGAATAACTAGGAAATGATGCTATATTAATAGCGTCAACATTTGTGGTTGGACTTGTCCGTATCTGGAAAATAGCCATACTTGATAAAATGCCAAATTTTGTAGTTTAAATTAAAAGCGTTATTCAATTTTTGTAGGATAATAGCATTTTTTTTTTATAAAAAAAAATACCAAAAAGTATTTTTAATGTATTAGAGATCTATTTGATCAAAAACTTGTTAAAGTTAGTGGTATACACAAGGCTGTAATGTATCTTGCCCTTACTTAAAAGGTCTGATGAAAATAACAGTTGTACAAACTTCTCTTTTTTATGAGTATTGTGGTAGATACTACCCATAACTTGGGCATTTGCAGTGATCGTGTATACTTTGCCCATATGGGTCAACTGGGCAGTAGCAATGCCATCTGTAGTATCTGTGATAAGAAGACCATTAGCGGTGAAAAGATGATCCCATTTTAAATTATCACCAACTTGGATGGTGTCTTGGCAGGGTGTAACCATGTCTTGGCGGGGTGTAACCGCAAAATGACATACCAGCATCACTACAAGCAAAAACACATTATTTAGCACTTCTTGAAAAGACATTTTTTTATCTATTATATTTTTTGCTATCAAATATGTGGTAGTATAAAAATGCCTTTTTTGCTCTTTTTATGCTACTATATATTTGATAGTATCTAATACTATAGTAATGATCAAACTTGCCCAATACTTGTATTTCTTGCAATTTTGATAAAAAATGTACAGCTCAAACTCTCAACTAAGTCTGTCAAGTCCAATAACTGATACTGAAAGTCTGGAAAGCCCAGCGAATGGGAGTCTGGCAAGTCCAGCAAATGAAAGTTTGTCAAGTCCCACTTTTTCTAAAGGGGTGGTGATTAAGCTTATTTTGATATGTATCAAATTGGTTTCTACCTTTCTTGGTATGTATTGGCTTCAATGCGAGATACACACGTATGGATCAAAGGCGTACCCTGGTACTGACACAGTTGGTGAAGATTTAGACCTTTTGGCATGTTTAAGTGGTGGTGGTGATTACCATCTAGAGTTTCTAGAATATTTATTAGAGTACTTGACAGAAATGTTTGGTACTTCTTGCAAAATGCATGTGGAGCATTTTATACACCGAGTAGGCGTCACAATTCCATTTAAAATTACAATGATTGTAGATGGTGTGAGCATAGACCTTGCATTCTGTTTTTACGACATTGTTAAATTGCATGAGATAGTATATAAACATGATGTTAATACTTTAAAAAAGGAAACTCATAATGGTAATGTTGTAAACAAGAAGAAGTCTCAAATTGAGATCTTAAACAGCCTTTATCAAAAATGTGGTGTCTCAGAAGACTTTTTAAGTCTATTTGTGAATAATCTATTGTTTGTCATTAAAAGTACTGAAATAGCAATTTCAAATCGGTCATCTGCATATTCCATTTTTCCACTCTTTTTGGTTTTAGATGTTAATGAATCTATAGGCGAAAGTAGTATTGGCATTTTTGTAAAGTTCTTTTGTGCTATAAAAAATACCTTTAAGGGTCATTATGCGTACGGCTCACCCGTTGGGCATTTATCTGGGGGTGCCATTATTATTATGTGTTGGTATATATACATGTATTATTCTATTAATGGTGGTGATAATCATAGATTAAAGCATTTGATCAAAAATTTTTGGGACTTTTATTGCAATTTTCAATGGAAAACATTTTATTTGACTGTAAAACATGGCCAAGTGATTGTAGATATCCATAATTCACAAGTTTTACTCCCTCGTATCGTTGTCTATGGTGGTAGTTGTGTCACGCAAAATGTGAACTTAATTACATTTGAAGTAATTTCAAAGATAATGTGCGTATGTAATGAAAAAAAAATAAATGTAATGAAATTATGTTTGCCAATTTACAGATTTCATGGGTGTGTATATGAGTGCATTGGAGATTTTAACATTCGAGGCCTTTCAAAAAAATTGTATGACATTGCACGTCAGATAAATAATAAGTATGACAATTATGGTTTTTATGATCATACTGGTAAGCATTGGTTCCTGCTGTATATATATCCAATATCATTTAATGATGGCATTGCATTTGGCTCTGAATATAAATTATCGCCAAATAGTATGAAATACATTCTGAGCGAATTATCACGAGTTGCCAGTAGAATCTTTAATGTTGAAGTAGTTTTTCGTGTTAATGTATAAATAATACTATTGTATAAATAATACTATTGTAATGTGGAGTTATGATACTATTTTGTAAATATCCGATTTGTAAATAATACTATTATAATGTGGAGTTATGATACTAAAAAATGCCATTGTAAATGTATATAATATATTTTTTTGCCATTATAAAAATATCATAAAAAAATATCATAAAAAAATATCATAAAAAAATATCATAAAAAAATATCATAAAAATTCAAATTAAATATTAAAAAAAAATATAGTGTATTAAAAAAAAATATAGTGTATTAAAATATTATAAAGTATATAATATATATTTTTTTAATTTTTATAAAAAACATAAAAATGAGTAATTTTTCCAATTATGATCCAAAAATAGTGTCCATATATGAAATTATTAGTGCATATTTTACTGATATTTTATTTAACCATGTATATTTAATGGCCAGAAATAGCAAATCTACTCAATATATTGATGAGTACGTAAAGAATGTAAAAAATTATGTGACTGGATTAAAGACCAATACTGAGTATTATAAAAAGTGTATCCAAGAAATTCATCAATATTTTTTGAAGAATGTTGGTAGAAAATATATGGATTTAAAATTAGTTGATTTTGTCTCTAGGGTAATTTCAGTTTCTATTCCAATTGATCAATACTCAAATTTATCAAATTCTGATAAAGAAGATATATTTAGTAATATTATTACAGAATTAATTGCAAATATGGGTGCATTTGTAACTACGCCCGCAATGGTACAAGCCATTGTAACTAATCATGCAAAAAATACAAAGGTAACAATTAGATCAATTCAGGACAATGCCGTAAGTTTTTTAATTGAAAAACGAGCATTATTACACAATGCATTTGTTAAGAATGTTGGGGATGTTAAAGAGCATACCGCAGTTGCATACACTGAAGATTTAAAAAAATCATTAAAAAAGGCAATTAAAGAAAAAAATGATGCCATTGATGATTTGGAGAATGCATTAGATGAAATAGATGCCCTAAAAAAGAAAAATCACCAATATAAAAAAGAATTAGAAGATGCAAAGGCAATGGAGGCAAAACTACGAAAATTTATTGAACTATTAAATGTAAAAAATGAAAGGGGAATTATTGCGGCAGCCAATCATATAAAACAGCCAAAAACTGATACAATTTCAGAAAATACTCCTAAACTACGACATGGGCACAATTTATCAATACTAAATCCTGAAAATATTGCCGAAAAGAATAATATGAGCAATTTTTTTGCAAAACCGCTTTCAATTCCACCACCAATGAAATCAAATACTAATACAACCCAACACGCTACTACAAACCATCATACAAACACAAGCCACACTACGAATACCATTCATAGTGTTAATATATTAGATAATATTGTTAATAGTGATACAAATAATTCTGACACTAATTCTGACACTAATTTCGACAATAATTCAGATAAATATTTTAACCTGTTAAATTAAAATAATAGTAAAATACTAAATTAGTAAATTAAAATAATATATTATATTATATCATTTTTTTTTACATCATGCCACCAAAAACAAAAAATATATGTAAAAAAATATTGCATAATCCATTTTTTATTGCATTAATGTTAACCGTATTAGCAATGATCATTATTGTTGCGGTTTTTAAAAATTCCAATTATGGTGGAGCATCAAATATATTTAAAAGTGGGTTTTATATGTTCATTGCTTTTAGTCTTATACTATTATTAAACAATATGTTTCTTAAAAGAACAATGGAAAGTACTCAAATAAAAACAGAGGTAAAAGAAGTATTTACTGGAATTGATATGAGCAAAGAAATGTCTCATGATATTATTCAAATTGAGCCAAATTTATATGAAGAAAATTATGAAACATATAAAGAAAAAAAAAATGGTGGTAGTATTATTTATAGTGATGATAATGCTAATAATACTAATGACAATGATATAAATGACAATGATACTAATAGCAATACTAATAATGATACTAATAATAATACTAATAACAATACTAATAGCAATACTAATGACAATACTAATGACAATACTAATATCAATACTAATAGCAATAGCAATACTAATACAAATGATACTAATAATATTGCCGTGTCTGAAGCTTTACCTGAAACTATACCTGAAACTATACTTATCCCCAATGATGTAAATTCTATATTAGACAGTATTGTTAAAATTGAGACTTAATTGTTAATATTGAGACTATCCTAAATTAGCATGTGAGACATCTAATTCTTCTGATTTTGTGTAAAAAGTGCTTTTTTTAAAGGTTTCTCCATCATTGTCATCAGATGTTTCATTTACAAAAACATCGACTTGAACACTATCATCTGGGATATTTATCATCATTCTGGTCTCATTAATTTTTTCCTTTAATTCTTTATATTCAACACTATTTATATCTTCAATTTTTTTTAGATTATTTTCTAATTCATCTAAATATTCTAATTCTTTTGCTGCTTTGATGCTACCCTTTGCTCGTTCTAATCTTAACATATCTTCTCTAGATATCCCCTTTTCCATTCCACTAGTATTTTTAGACATAAATTCTGAATACCCCACTATTCCCTCATCATCGGGGCCATCTTCTGCAATATTTTTTGCCTTTTTTTGCTTAATTCTATTTTTCATTAATTCACTACCTAATTTTTTATCTTCTTCATATCGATCTAATATTCTCTTTAATACTTCTGTGTTTTTATTATAAAATTCTATCTTTTCTCTATTTTTCTTTACGTCTGCAATAAATGTCCAGCTTCCAAATTCAATGGCTTTAATTTCGGCGACAAATTCGGATTGATAAATTTTGCAATATTGTTGATATTCTTCATCTACTTTTTCACGAGTGCCTTCTATTGTTGTCCATGCTCCAAATAATAAATCTAGATCGGGTTTTTCCAAATATAATGCCTGTGTAACTTTTATAATTTCTTCAAGATTTACTTCATTATAATAAGACCATCTATAAAAAACATCAGTGGGTGGGATAACTTCCGTTGCTGGAGTTACTTTACTATTTGGTAGTAAAGGCATTAAATAGGATGTATATATTTCTTGATTATCAATCGCCATTCGAGTTGCATTTAAAAGAGATGTATCAGATAAAATTCGACTAACTGCATTATAAGTTTCTTGATTATTTGTAATAATACGATAAGATTCTTTATGCTCTTCTTGAATTGTGATGTTGGATGATAACACTGATCTTAAAGTTGGTCGAATTGGATCTTTTGGGTCGTGGTAAACTTGATTTATTCCGATGGTTTTTAATTCTTCTTGAATTGCATCTAAATCAATATTTGCCTTTCTCACGTGCTTATTTGGGTCAAATTGAAATAAATCAAGTAAAAAAGATCGAATGATTGATCTTGCTTGTTTTTCTGGGAATTTAAAATCATTTTCTGATAATTTATCTAATTTTTGAGTGAGGGAGGTTTTTAATTCTTCATGTGATTTATTCTCATCTAATAAATCACTTCTTAAATCATCAATGATGGGGGATAGTTTATCCTTCATATTTAATATACTATTATCTATTTCATATTCATTGCCAATTTGAAATATAAATCCAATTAATGATGTCATTAACATTTTTTTTAAATATTCTTCTCTTAAATTAGTATAACTGCACACCAATATTTTTTTATAATTTTCACTTAAATTGGCTTGATCATTTACAGCAAAGCTTTTATATGGATTAATTCTTTTTTGAATCTCCAATAATTCATCTTCGGTAAAATTTTTGGTAAGGATAATTTCGGGATCATTTAATATGTCTTTTACAAGTGAATCAAAATCCATGATAATATTGTTCAATTTTATATAATAATATAGACAAGTGTATTTTATAATATATATAAAATAAATATATAATGTTTAATTAAAAATTTTTGCAATTAAAGTTTTTGCAAGTAAAATTTTTTGCAAGTAAAATTTTTTGCAAGTAAAAATTTTTATAAAAATTTTTGCAAGTAAAAATTTTTATAAAAATACTATGGAAAGTATCATAAAACACTTTTCATTAAAATTTAATACAATTAAACAAATCTTAATAAAAATTCAATCAATTGATAAGGCTAATTCAGATATATTATTATTAGATTTAAATGATCTAGAAATAAAATTTGCACTAATTACAAGCCCATTACAACTTAGATTGTTATCAGATGAGATTAATCGAACAAGTATAACCTCTGAATTAAATATAGAAATTACAAATGAGAATATTTTATATGATATCAATAATTTATTCTCTAGCTGTATCAATATTTTATATAAAAATAATATAAATATTCGAGTAAATGATATGTTTAAGCAACCAATTGTTACAAAAAAAAAGAAAAAAACAAGTTTACATGATTTACATATTGAAATACAACACCTAATTGATTTATTTCCTATAAATAACGAATGTTTAAATAATTTTGATAATTATAATACTATTAATTATAGAATATGTAATATATGTGGAGATATTATGGAAATAAATCAAATTAAATCAGAATTAATTTGTTCAACCTGTGCAATGATCAAGCCATTAATTGGAACCTCTTATGAAAATACTCAATTTTATTTGCAAGACACAAAACATCAAAAATCTGGAACGTTTAACCCAAATAGGCATTTTTATTTCTGGTGGACACATATTTTAGCAAGAGAGGATGAGGGCGAAATTATGAAAGACGTAAATGAAAATTTATTTGATAATTTAGCACATATTATTCAAAGAGATAAAAAAGTGTTAAGAATGCTTACACTAATCGATATAAGAAATATGCTAAGAGAACTAAAAAAAACTGAATTAAATAAAAACATACCATTAATATTAAAAAAAATGACTGGAATTGGACCACCTTCTATATCAGAAGAGGTAGAAATAAGAGTAGAACGTATTTTTAGTAAAGTAATTAGCGTCTGTGAAAATATTAAAAGAAGTGGTAGGACAAATAGAAATTATTACCCATATTATATCTATAAAATTATTGATATCATCATCCCAAAAGAAGACTTTGAAAATAGAAGAATATTATATTACATATATATACAAAGCAAAGATACCGTTGAATGTGATGATCTAGATTGGGAACAAATATGTGAATCTATATCAGAATTAGTCTATAGGCCAACTGATCGATTAGAATATTTATTATATCAACCAAATTAAATTTTTGCATCTAATTTATCTTTGCATCTTTGCATTTTTGCATCTTTGCATTTTTGCAATTTTAAATATAATTTTAAATATAATTTATATTAATTTTAAATATAATTTAATTTTAAATATAATTTAAATATAATTTAAATTTAAATATATAAATATATAACTTTTATACTTTTACATTATTATATTTAAAAAAATGGCACTTGGTGGTTGTGGAAATATGAATATTCCAGCATTAATTATTTCAATTATTATATTAATTATTGTAGTTATACTTATTATTATGGTTGTATATAATTATAATAACAATAACAACAATCAATCATGTACTAGGCAAGATGTATCTGTTCAAAATCCAGCAGTGGCCGCGGCACTTGCATATAAGTATAGAAATAAACCCCAAGGGGTCATGGCACAAAATGGTGGTAATACTAGAACCAATAATTTTAAAAATAAAGATAAATTTAGTTCGCTTTTACAGCCAGAGCCATGCAATGCCGCCACGCAACTATGTTTATAAAGATATATAAAACATTAATATAAAGTTTGTCTAAATTCTATATATTTTATCATCTAAAGAGTACTATTTATATTTTTTTTTACATAAAAAATAATAATATATTTGAAATATGTATAAAAAATATATAAATATATATATAAGACGTTAATATAAAGATATATAAGACGTTAATATAAAGCGTTAATAAGTATATAGCGTTAATACGTATATAGCGTTAATACGTATATAGCGTTAATACGTATATAGCGTTAATACGTATATAGCGTCAATACATATATATTGTCAATACATATATATCGTCAATATAAGCACCATGTACGAAGATTCAATTATCCCCATAGTTAAGATTGAGACCTTAAAATTTAAATTTAATGGAAATGAGGAAAATAATAAAAATGGCATTGTTAAGATTATAAACCATTCATTATTTGAGCCAGATGGAAATCCATCTAAAAATGGACTACACGATCCAAGAATGGGCTCTATTGAGCATAATAATATATGTCCAATATGTTTAAATGGCAAAAAACAATGCCTTGGGCATAGAGGAAAATATGATTTAGATTATCCAGCTATGCAACCATTAGCGATATTTCATATTAAAAAAATATTAAAAATCGTTTGTTTTAATTGTGGAAATATTATGGTGAATATGGATAAATTAATGAGTGTTCCTATAAATAAAAGATTTGCCATGGCATTAAATACCGTAACTGAGGGTAAGGCATGCACAGTATGTAAAGAAATACATCCAAAAATTGTTAGAACCCCCGATGATAATTTTACAATATATGCAGAAAACATTACAGATACAATAACAAATAAAAAAGGATCAAATGCGCCAAAAATGGGTACAAAATTATACGCTGGGGTTATTCAAAATATATTTAGTAAAATTTCACCAGACATTATTAAAAAATTAAATTTATCAGATCCAATGAAATTAATTTTTAATGTGTTGGAAATTGCCCCAAATTGTATTCGACCAAGCATTAAAAGCTTTATAAATGGCGCAAGTAATTATCATGACATCACAACTATTTATCAACACATTATTAAACGAAACAATGAGCAAATAAATAAACAATTGCCAGAATCTGCATTTAAGTATGTCCCAAATGCAACGCTCTTGCCCGAAGTTGATATTAAATTGCAAAACACGCAACAATTTATATATGATTTAGTATTGGGGTCATCTCCAACCTCACAAAATTCAACCACTGGCAAAAGAAGTCTTATGATAGGATCGCGCCCAGTAAATAGTATTATGCGAGGGCTTAAATCCAAAGAAGGTATGATACGATCAAATTTATTGGGAAAGAGAGTCATCAATATTAGTAGAAGCACTATTAGTGGTGATAGTAAATTTAAAATAGATGAAGTCGGTATTCCATTAGAATATGCAAAAATTTTATATGTAAAAGAGACTGTCCAGTCATACAATAGAGAATTCCTTATGACCATTTTATTAAATGGAAAAACTCAATATCCAGGATGTTCACACATTATTAAAAAATCAACTGGGGAAATGCATGATGTTTCTGGATTAAAAGGTGATTATTATTTACAGATTGGCGATGATGTATTTAGGAATATTATAAATGGCGATATTGTATTATATAATCGACAGCCATCATTGGGATATACTAGTATATTAGCGCATGTTGTAAGGGTAATGATGTTTGCAAAAACATTTGTAATGAATGTAATTGCATGTTCTTGGTACAATGCAGATTTTGATGGCGATCAAATGAATTTATGGGTGCCACATGAGCCAGCAACTATTGTAGAGGCAGAAATTATGTCTCATGTCTCTAATGCATTTATAAGTATTCAAACTGGAAGTCCAGTATCTGGCCAAGTACAAGATTCTATGGTTGGCTGTTATGAATTAACTAGGCATTTTGTTAAAATGGATAAAATTCATGCAATGCGATTATTTACAAATGCGGGTTTAAACACTCCAGATTTTAGTATATATCCCTCAGATCATACATTTACTGGATTAGATATTGTAACAATGTTATTAAAAATTAATAATATTACAGTTAATTATTCTGGGGTTCCAAATACATATGATGATAATTATATTAAATATATACCATTTAATAAAAGTGAAAAATATACCGTGATTAAAGATGGTGAGATGATAAATGGAGTATTGGATAAAACCGCAATCGGTGAGAAAAAAAATGGTGGATTGTTTCATATTATAGGTAGAGAATATGGCGCAAAGGTTGCATTAGATATGATATATTATTTTCAACAAGTATCACTTACCTTTTTGTATAATAGTAATTTTACGATATCATTGTCTGATTTATATTTAGGGCGATCAGTCATGGATAAAATACATAAATTATGTGATGAAGTAAAAATTGAATCCAATTTGATTTCGGATAAATTAATTAGGGGTGATATTATTGCACCAATTAACTCTACTATAAATGAATTTTATGAAGAAATGCAATTAGGAATCCTCAAAATTAATGATAGTGAAGTATTGAGGATTATATTGCAAAATATTAATACCGATACAAATGGGCTATATAAGATGATATCGGTTGGGTCAAGAGGAAAAATTAATAATTTAATTCATATTGTGGCATCCATTGGGCAAAGTACTTTAAACGGTGAAAGGATTAAAGAAGGATTTTCACATGGAAGAACACTTCCATATTTTAAGAGATTTTCTTTAGATATGGAAGCGAGTGGATATATTAATAATAGTTATATTTCAGGATTAAATGTTGCGGAGTTTACATTTGGTGCGATGACTGGGCGATTTGATTTAATTAGTAAAGCATTATCAACGGCGTCTACTGGATATATGACAAGAAAGGGGGTATTAGCAAATATGTCAAGTATTACAAATAATCATTTACATGTAGTAAAAGGATCAAAAATTGTACAATTTGTATATGGAGATGATGGATTAGATGGTAGAGAATTGGAAATTGTTAAGCTTTTTACTATGGAAATGGACAGCGATGAATTGTTTAAAATGGCCATGCCAGATAATTTGTCAAAAAGCGATCCTTTATATAAAGAAGTTATTGACTATATTGACAAAATGCAAAGGGATAGGATTAAACTTATACAAAATGCAATTAAGTATGAAAATACAATATTTAATTCTAAATTTTCATCAAATTACTTGCTACCAATAAATGTAAATAGGCAAATCAAAAATATGCTTGGTGAATCTACATTAGTGGGATTGAGCGACAAGATAAAAAAAATTGTATATCTATGCAATAATTTAGCATATGTTTTCTTAAATGAAATACAGGAAGTAAATAAAAGATATATTCCAAAGCATAAAAAATACGCGGCCAAACTTATGTGTATCTCTATTAGATCTGAATTAAATCCAAATGTATTATCAAAATTAACTGATGCGCAAATAACTTATATTATCACATTTATTAGGCATAAATATAGTATATCATTAATTGGGTATGGTGTTGCCGTTGGAATATTGGCAGCGCAATCGGTAAGCGAACCTATGACCCAATATATGTTAGATTCCCACCATAGAAGTGTAAGTGGTGGGACTAATAAATCTGGATTGATCCGAGTAAATGAAATTTATGGTGCAAAAGGAGTATCCAAAGAACAATCTGCAACCATGCAATTATTGATCAAATTAAATTATGCAAAAGATATTATATCGGCACAATTAATTGGAAATGTAATTGAATATGTATGCTTTAAATATTTAATTAAAAGATATGATATTATATTAGAATCCGATACGGAATTAAAATATCCACCATATAAAAATGATATAGATTGGATGAATGAATGCATTGAAAACCACCTAAAAATATCAAAACCAAATGATTTAACAAAATGGTGTTATAGAATTGTTATCAATAAAACAACATTAATATTAAAAGCAATTAGTCTAGAATTAATTATCCGACAATTAAAAATTAAATATCAACAAGGCATTTATATTTTACATACATCTGAATCTGTTGAAGAGATTGTTATTCGCATTTGGGTAACAAGTCAACAATTAGGAAAATCTTTAGACTATGAAGCAAAGGCGATTAACTTTTTAAACCTTTTAATTGAATGCCCAATTCGTGGAGTTAAAGGCATTATGAGAGCAACCGCAAAAGAAATTACAAAACATAAATTATGTAAAGATGGAAAATTAATACAAGAAAAAAGATTTGTAATTGAAACAATTGGGACTAATTTAAGTGAGGTGTTTTTATATGCTGCGATTGATCCATTAAATTCAATTACTTCATCCATTGGAAACACAAATGAAGTATTTGGAATTGATTCTGCTCGGTCAAAAATTATATCCGAAACCATTTCCTTCATGCAAAAAGATGCGCCAAATTTAAGACATATAAGTATATATGCAGATGAATTAACAAGAACTGGAAAATATACAAACTTGGAAAAAAGCGGTGTAAGTATAAGAGAGCCAACAAATGTATTATTAAAGGCATCATTTAGCTCCCCAATACAAGTATTTCAAGACGCAGCCATTAATGAAACCATTTCAAACGTAAATGCTATTTCGGGAAAAATGCTATTAGGTGCAACTCCAGAAATTGGAACCTTTTATAATAAAGTTGCAATCGATAGTGAATACATCGCAAAAAATACTAAGACGATGGATAGTGTATTAGATGATCTATAACGCCACTAGCGTAGGCATCGCTCTCACTGCCTCTTTCTTTTAAAAAAAGAAAGGAGGCAAAGAAAAGGGCGTAAGCAAGCCTTTAAATAAGGCTTTACCCAAAAGCCACTAGCGTATTAAATATTCTTTAAAAAAAGAAAGGGTGTAACTCTCACTCTATTTCTTTTATTTTTTTTTGTGTTAATATTGCATGGTAAAAACGATGCAATACCATAGTTTAAAGACTATAAATTCGAGTGCATATAATATGAATATACACATTTGCTGAAATAAAAATAATAATATCAAGGCAATGACCGCTATACCAACTACAATACCAGTGAGGGATAACAGAGTATATTTCATAATGCTTTAAAGTTTTCCTATACAATATATTTAAATCAAATATTGCAAGATATATTTAAATCAAATATTGCAAGATATATTTAAATCAAATATTGCAAGATATATTTAAATCAAATATTGCAAGATATTATACAATATTTGAATATGTATTATAATATTAATTATATATTATATATTAAAGCTAGTCAGATATAGGCAATATATAGCAATGGAAAATATGTCAGATAGTACCACCGAAGGTAAAACCGAAGTTAAAACTGAAGGTAAAACCAAAGGTAAAACCGAAGTTAAAACTGAAGGTAAAACCAAAGATAAAGCTGAAATTAAAACCGAATGCAAAACTAAAGGTAAAGCCGAAGGTAAAGGTAAATATAAACAAGAAAATAACATTGAAAATACAATTGAAGAAGATGTGTCTAAATTATATCAAAGAAAATCTGATATTCAACACATTAGAGATAATCCGGATACTTATATGGGATCGGTTGAGATATCTTCTGGGGAGTATTATATTATTGATGAAGATAACAATATTGAATTAAAGGCAATTGAATGCATTCAAGGTTTTTATAAAATATTTGATGAGGCAATTACAAATTCAAAAGATCATTATACGAGAATGGCTGAAAAGATTAAATTAAAGAGTGACGCAAAGAATGACGCAAAGACTGACGCAAAGAATGGCGCAAAGAATGATTCAAAAATTTATCCCGTGACTAAAATTGCGGTTAATATATCTGAGGAGGATGGATCGATTTCAATATTAAATAACGGTGATGGTATAGATGTTATAATGCATACGGAATATAATATTTATATTCCAGAATTAATATTTGCGAATTTAAGGACATCTACAAATTATAATAAAAATGAAAAGAAAATCGTCGGTGGTAAAAATGGATTTGGTTCAAAATTAATTGCTATTTGGTCGACTTATGTAAAGATTGAGACCTATGACGCAAATAGAGATTTATATTACACTCAAGAATATAAAAATAATTTATCTGAGATATGCCCACCAATTATAACCCCAATGAAGAAAGGTGAGAAATTATATGGTTTAAAACATAAAGAACCATTTACCAAAATTACTTTTATTCCAGATTATGCCAGTTTTGGGATGGATCAATTAAATGGTGATTTTGGGAAAAATATGATTGCCTTATTTAAAAAGAGAACCTATGACATTGCATCATGTGTTAAAGGCGCAAAGGTATTTTTTAATGATGAATTTATTACAATTAATTCATTTAAGCAATTAGTCTCATGTTATACCAATTCAAAACAAATATATAGGTATGAAAACGAACGATGGGAATATTCAGTATGCCTGTCTGATGAATCAATGCGAGGGCATGTTTCCTATGTAAATGGAATTTGTACGTCAAAAGGTGGGAAGCATGTTGATTATATCTTCAATCAGATTGTAAAGAGTATCATTACAGAAATTAAAGCCAAGAAAAAAACCATTGGGGATATTTCACCTAATACAATAAAAGATGCATTATGTTTATTTTTAAGATGTGATATAGAAAATCCATCATTTGATAGCCAAATTAAAGACTGTTTAACGACAAATATCTCCAATTTTGGATCTACTTGCATAGTTGATCCGGCATTTATTAAGAGTGTATTAAGTTTAGGTATTATGGATACAATATGTGCCGTTTCCGATATTAAAAACAATGTAAAATTAATTAAAGAGGCTAAAAAAACCGATGGGAAAAAAACCAATAAAATTTATGGGATCCCAAAATTAATTGATGCAAATTTTGCCGGGACAGATAAATCACATTTATGTACATTAATTTTATGTGAGGGAGATTCAGCCAAAGCCGGTGTTATCTCTGGGCTTACTTCAGAGATGCGAAATTATATTGGAATTTATCCATTAAAAGGAAAACTTTTAAATGTTAGAGGAGAAACCCTCTCAAAGATTTTAGACAATAAAGAAATAAATGAGGTAAAGAAAATTATAGGATTGTCGACAAATACAGAATATACCATATCAGATTTACGTAAATTACGATATGGAAAAGTATTAATTCTTACCGATGCCGATGTTGATGGTAGTCATATTAAAGGATTATGCATTAATATGTTTGATGTATTATGGCCATCATTATTGCAACTTGGCGAATTTATTGGTTATATGAATACCCCAATCTTAAAGGCAAGAAAGGCCACACGGGAAGTATTATTTTATAATGAAGGCGAGTATAAAAATTGGAAGGAATCAATATCCGAGCATGAATATAAAACATGGACGATTAAATACTATAAAGGATTGGGGACAAGTACCGGCAAAGAATTTCGTGAATATTTTGAAAATGATAAAGTTGTGTATTTTTCCCATACGGAACAAAGCAATGACTTTATTGATATGATGTTCAATAAAAAACGCCCTGATGATAGGAAGCAATTTTTATTAAATTATACCGGCATAAATGATCCAGCAAATATTATAGATACATCATTAAGAAATATCTCCTATGAAGAATTTATTAATAAAGAACTTGTTGTATTCTCCAAGTATGATTGTGAAAGAAGCATCCCAAATATCATGGATGGTTTTAAAATTAGTAATCGAAAAATATTATATGTCATACTAAAAAAAAATATCACTTCAGAAATGAAAGTTGCACAATTAGGCGCACTCATTGCACAAGTATCATCTTACCATCATGGGGAAATCAGTTTGATTGGCGCGGTCATTGGTATGGCACAAAATTATGTTGGGGCTAACAATATAAACTTATTAGAGCCAAATGGCCAGTTTGGGACACGGCGTCAAGGTGGGAAAGATCACGCATCCGAAAGATATATATTCTCAAATATGAGCCCAATTACCAGAAAAATATTTATCGCCCATGATGATCATATTCTTAACTATTTAGATGATGATGGAACCCCAGTCGAACCGATGTATTACGCCCCTATCATACCCATGGTTCTCATTAATGGCGTATCCGGAATTGGGACTGGATTTAGTACAGAAATTCTTTGCTATAACGCCCAAGAAATTATCAAGTATTTACAATTTAAATTGGCGACTCCTTCACCTTTAGCAAAAGAAGAAAGCCATGTTGGATCTAAAGTTAAAAAGAGTAAAATTGCAAAGTATTCAGGTATTGACAAATTATTATTACCCTATTATAATAATTTTAAGGGTCAAATTATCCCAATTGATAGCAATAAATTTCTAGTTATGGGCAATTATACTAAAATTGATAAAAATAAAATTCATGTTACGGAATTACCCATTGGATTATGGACTGAAGACTTTAGAAAAATATTGGATACTCTTATGGGCGAAGGGGTCGAAAAGCCAGCCGTTGCAAAAGCAACCATTGCAAAGACTTCTGTTGCAAAGACAAAAGATAAAGATATTATTGTGAAAGATTATGATGATCATTCCGATGATAAAAATATTGATTTTACAATTACTTTATGTGATGGGATATTAGAAGATTTAGAATCTAAAATGGACAAGATCAAAGGGGTAAATTTAATATATAAAACATTTCATTTAGCCACAACAATATCGACAAGTAATATTCATTTATTTGATGCCAAAGGTGTATTAAAAAAATACAATAATATTGTCGAAATCATTGATGAATACTTTATTACTCGATTGGATTTATATCAAGTTAGAAAAGATTACCTAATCGATAAATTAACCAATGAGCTTATCATTATTGAAAATAAAGTAAAATATATACGCGAAGTATTAGCCGGAACAATTGATATCCGACGCATGAAAAAAGATACAGTATATAAATTACTATCCGATAAAGAATATATTCTTATTGATGGAGAGTATAATTATCTTATTAAACTCCCTATGGATTCAGTCACGGAAGAAAAGATTATAGATTTAGAAAATAAATATGAATCAAAAAAAATTGAATTACAAGAAATCAAAACTTGTACAATTCAAAATATGTGGTTGAGAGAATTAGAAGAACTCTCCCAAGAATTGGAAAAATTATATACAGAAAGGGAAGATGGGAATACTACAACTACAAAGAAGACGACTACAAAGAAGAATACTAATACTACAAAGAAGACTGCAAAGAAGGTGGACAAATAACGATTATGGGTTCGTAATTATTTGTAAAATATTACATGCCCCAGCGTAAATGGTGGCTTGCTCACCTTTACCAATGATTATTTGACAACGTGATTTTTTTTGATCCGTGATATAGATAAGCTTAAATTTTTGATTAGCGGGATTTGAATTCCCACTAATGTTTATAAAGGCATATTTGGGATTAGCATTAATAATCTTTTCATGGCCAAGTTGATAAGATGTAAAATCGTTAGATGTGGGCTGGGGTATATGCTTACGTGTAGACTTTGGCTTAGATGTAGACTTTGGCTTAGGTGTAGACTTTGGCAGGGGTATAGGCTTTGGCGGAGGTGTAGGCTTGTGTGTAAGTCCATCCTTAGTTATGTGACAATCGCTAATGGTAATGTCATTTGCTACTAAAAATGTTGATACTGCTGATGAGGGCATGATTTCAGTTTTGTCTTAGGTATTTTTTAGGATTAAATATCATATACTATTTTTTGGCTGGTTTTTGTGACATAATTGAATATTTCCAAGAATACTACAAAGAAGACCGCAAAGAAGGTGGACAAATAATGATTATTCATTTTTGATAATATCTGGGTATTTTGAATAGGGGTCAATGGTGACTTGCTGGTTTTTGTTAAGACTTATTGTTATAATACCCTTATTAAGAAAGCCTTTAGCCAAAGAGGCCTCTACATTGTTTGAATCAATAGGCGTACCGATAAGGAAGTTATAGCCAGTGGACGGCTTTAATATAATTAAATTATTATCGTTGATTGAAATTGAATAATTCTTTGTTGGTATTGGTGTTGACTTAGTATTTATTGTTGGCATATGCCTTGGCTCTGGTGGAGGCCTTGGCTTTGGGGTAGCCTTCTTTGGCTCTGGTGTAAATTTGTGCGTAACTCCGTATTTATTGGTTACACGGCAATCCTTAAGTTTAAGACCATTTTGGTTCAAAAATGTCGATACTGCTGGCGATGGCATTTCTTCAGTTTTGCCTTAGGTATTTTTTAGAATCAAATATCATAGTCTATTTTTGGCCAGTGTGGAAAATTCAATTTGTCCGTGCCAATTTATTGAATTTGTCCGTGATATAATTGAATATTGCCAAGTATATGGGCATATATGAATGAATTGTGAAAACTTTGAGGATTTGCTATTCTATCTACAAATATATCCCATCAATGGGATGTATTATACCATAGAGGATGAGGCTAATTTGTACTTTATAATTATATTTATTATTGTATTAATAATAGTATTTAATTAAAAAAATAAGTATAGTGTTTAATTAAAAAAATAAGTATAATTTTTTTTACTTAACGGCAATCGGTAAAAGGTGTTTGGTTGCGGTTTTAAAATTTAGGTTACACCCTCGGACAACCGCTTTTACATAGTCTATGTTTAAATCGTGTTCTATTACTAATACAAAACCATTAGGGTGTGACATTGGTATGATATTGCATTTATTTGTGCATTGTAGAGTAATAATAATTTCTTTTAATGTATTTGATAAATTTTTAGAACAAAAAGTTCCGATAAATGTATAATAATATCCATTTATGGCAATATTTGTGTTACAAGTTGTCATGCTAATATGTTTAAAGATAGATATTGTCCTATCCATCGTATACTCCCATACATTATATGAAAGACAAGATCCATATGCATCAATATACATTACAACATTCTGTTGATTTTCTGGCTTATCAATAATTCCACCAATAATAGACAATCCAAATGTTTTCCAAAACTTTTCGTTTGAGTAAAATTCTGTGAATTTTTTAATCCCAAATTGTAGCCTAATACTTGCATCTATGGAATGAATAAGTATATTATATCGTAAAATAATGATCATGGCCATAACCGCAATAGCAGATCCTCCTAAATATCCAATTGTAGACCCATATGCGCCATTTTGAATTAGTATCATTTTTATTCCAATTACAATCCCCTGAAATAATGAAATATCATCTTTTGAGATTTTACTCTGAATGGTACAATTAAATATTAATGCATATGATGCATGCAATGAACTTAATGAAGTGGCATTTGTATCATAAAATAGAAATCTATATTCGGGGGAGCTACATGTTGTATATGCTTGGTATATAGAATATATCATGGAGTGTTCATCTGTAAAATCAAATGGGGTCTCACGATTGCACACACATATCGATAAATCAATTGGGATTGCTTGGCTATTTTTTGTCACCATCGTTATCATCGTTGGCGATTTTTTCCCAGATGGTATAAGCTTATATCCCTTCTGAAAAAATGGCTTCAATTTAGATAATAATACATTCAAAAATGCATTTAAATTGTCTTCAATATAATTAAGAATAAGACACAGATCCAAATCGGATGATATATTAGCGCCATTGGATGATATATTAGTTCCAAGTCCAACTGATCCCCCAGTATAAATAATAAATTTGGTATCTTTTTTATTAATGTCAAAAAGAGATGATATAACAAGTTTATTGAGTTGAGCTTTAATGCTAATTGCATCCGTTAATTTACTTAATGCCTTTGAGATTTTCTTTGCTTGTAGCGCAATCAATTTGTTCTCAGAGTATTTTTTAGGCTTATCTACAGTAGTATCTACAGTAGTATCGATGGTGCCAAACACTTCGCCACATACTTCGTCACATATCTCATTGCACATTTGTGAATAAATTATCTCTGTGAAGTTTTCAATATCAACTGATTTTATTGTTTCTGTATTTTTATCAATTTTGGGGATTTCAATTTCGGGGATTTCAATTTTGGGGATTTCAATTTTGGGGATTTCAATTTCGGAAATTTCTGTATTTTTGGCATTTTGCTTCTTTTTCTTTTTCTTTGCATTTTTACTGGTTGCATTTGTACTAGTTGTACTAGAGGTTTCAAATATTGATATAATTTCATCTTCGGTGTAAAGTGGTTTTTCTTCTAGAATTGGCAAATTCATTGATATATTATGAATTTCTATAATTTTATTGAATATATTTTTTAGCAATGCGCTTACCCCATTTATCATAATTTTATTCGAGATATTCCATTTTTTTGCAATTTTAGAATAAATATTTTTATGGCAGTATTTAAAAGTGTCAAAATGTATATATTTTATACTATTTATTATAGTATTATTATTCATAATTTTATAAAAAGTATTTATTGTTGCGGATTGCTCAAAGCATTGATCTAAGAAATATGGAAATATACTTAATTCAAATCCATAATCAATAAAGATTGATATTATTTTAATGAAAAATTCGGTATTGTTTAAATGATCAAACATAATCTTTGCCATATTTTCCAAAATAATTTGAAAAAGAAATTCTTTTGAACTTTCAAATCTTTTTAATACATACTCTAAGATATGCATATTTTCAATACTTTTTACAGATTCAATAATAATTGGTAGCAAATTTGTAGATTTAAATTGTTTTTCGGGAAATGTAATTGCATTTAATGTATCCATCACAATCATTTTTAATTCTGGAGTGCGAATGTGACATAAAATAACTTTGCGCAAAAAATGATTATCGTCATCTATACCTAATTGGGCAAATAATTGTATATCTTTGATATACTCATCCTCAGTTAATAAATTCTTTAATATTCCATCTTGAATACATTGAAAAAACAACTTTAATGTTAGTGGGATTTTATATAACAATATTCGATTTTCTTGTTTTTTAATATAGGAAAATATTAAATGTATAGACTTTATATTGAAAAATAAATATGGGATCAAAAATCTTGTAAAATTTATTAACTCATCTATTTTTATATTTTTTGATAAATAGTCGCCAATTTGTTGAGAATAATCATCAATGATAAGTTCAAGAATTTTATTTAATTCCCCATTTATTTTTGCCAATTTTATGAATTTATCTAATATAATTGCTATATTATAAAATACCAATCTTGAATAAATATGAACATGATGTAAAACATCATAAAGAGTATATCTTTTAATATTTACTAAATAAGTAACTGTACAATCTAATAGTTTGCTAAAATTGTTTAATATATAGGATGAAATATTTTCATCCTCTGGCAATGTTAATATTGGCATGTGTAAATTTTCAGATTTAATAATGTTATGAATTTTAATTGCAAGAAAATCTAATGCGTTTGCAAAATTGCTGTCGTATACAAACATACCACCATGATCCAAAAATAATTTAAATTGCTCAAATTTAAATAGCAACACTGTATCCAAAATTTTAAGAGTGTGAAATTTGGTTGAAATTGAATATGTTAGGCCAAATAATGTGGTTGTAATTGGGGTTGCATTAAGCAATTCTGAAAATACATTAAATGATGCATTCAATATTTTTTTAAGTGATATGTCAAATCCATCGCTTTCAATAGAGTATACTATTTTTATATACTTCATATACTCTTCATTTACAATCAAAACACTATCTCTAAATAATTTATGAAATATTTGCTCAAATGCATTTAAATCTCTAACCGTTGACAATCCAGTATTCACACGAATTAATGCCATTTATGATATTTGTGTATGGTATTTATGGCATTTGGGGCTTTTATACTTGATACTATACTATTTAATATATTTATTTATAATGATTCAAATATTTATAATCAAAAAAAATAATTACATCAGAATTACATCAGAATTATATCAGAATTACATCAGAATTACATCAGAATTGCATGAGAATTACATCAGAATTACATCAGAATTACATCATATCTATCAATAATTGGGTAGTTACGATATTAAGATCTGGAATATAATTTTTTTCAGTGCTTTTGATAAGTTTAAAATGCAAAAATAGTAAAATAATAAATCGAATTTTAGTATTAAGCATGAATATATATTCATACTCATTCATAATAAAATTACCTTCATACTCATTCATAATAAAATTACCTTCATATTCATTCATAATAAAATTACCTTCAATTTTAGTAGAGGTATCTTCTAACTCCATACTAATACATAAATAATGTTCCAATATATAATAATAATTGAAATGTGTGGTCAAATCTGGATCAGTTGTTATACTTGGAGATATACTTGATCCCGACTCAATATAATTATATTTATATAAATAATGTAAAAACTCGTTAATATTTAATTTTTGTTTTGTATTAGTATACTTTGTATTAGATGAAATTAAAAATTCTTTCATAAATGCCTTTACCAGTAACTTTGGGTATAAAATATTTAATATTTGAATTATACTATCAATTATATGTTTACTATATGCTTTTATATTTTCATATTTTTTATCTTTTGGAATATTATCAATTCTACTTAGTTCATTACATAGATGAATTAATGTAGCGGTCATACTTTAGTATATTACTATACACTAGTATATTAATATAAGAAAACAAATGTTAGAAGAAAATTTATTAAATAATATTGATAATATTGATAATAATATTCAAATATGCTCACAAAAAAATATAAAAATATGGTGTTATATTTGTGCTATTATTGCTGGTGCTATCATTTGGCATTATTCAAGTATATAAAGTATATTTGAAATTGTAAATTGTAAATTGTAAAACTAATTATGGATCCGGCTGTATTAAATAAAACATATTATTTTGAATATTTTTCTAGCTATTATGAGACTGGACGAATATTGGTATATTCAAAACCATATAAAGATAAAAGCGATGATAAAAGCGATGGCGAAAACGATGCTTTAGATAAAAGCGATGGCGAAAGCGAGTGCTCTAATAGTGCAACTATAGATGCATTTAAAATGGTATTTGAAGATATTAAGCCCAATAACATTTATTTATGTGAATTGCATGATGAATGCGATCCATATGTTGATACATTTAAATTTTATGACGGTTGTGATGGTTGCGATGACGATTGTTGTTATTATGGTAATATAATTTATAAAACCACAAAAAAAAGCAAAGATCGATATCCATTTTATCAAAAAGTATTTAAGCAAGTTAATAAATGTTTTATAACGGAGTATCCGTATGATGAGGAGACTACAATGATACAAGAAGAGCAAATTGATAAATTAAAAGGATTGCCAAAAAAAGTATTAAATCATATTGATGACAATTTAGATTGTCGTTATTTTATGATTGCATTTGATTTAGAGGGCAATGTTGCATTTAATCAAGTTATTTATCCAATTTAAACAACTCTTTTTTAGAAAAAGGAGACAAAAATATAATTTTTTTTTAAATAAATTAAAATATAAATTAAAATATAAATTAAAAATGGCAACACTTACATTAGATTCAAATATATTATTTAGTAATGATAATGGTAGTTATACCTATATATCTGGACTTGCCTTAAGTGGAGATGAAAGTTCTATATATATAACTATTCGTGGAGATATTAGAGAAGGGTTGCCTTCAAAGATTTTAAAAAGAAATTCTAGTAGTGAATGGTCAACATATGGAGTAAATTTTAGTAAAAATTATAGCTCTATAACATGCTCTTCTGATGGTAATATTTGTTATGTGGTATTGGTAGACGATGGTCTTTATACCATTAATAATGGCACATTTAGTAAAATATTAGGTGCGGGTGATCCATTGCCATTGAAAGAAGGTGTAAATCTAGAATCTAATGCCGGTGCTGATTTTAGTAGTGTATATGACATTAAATGCGATTCCACTGGGCTAAATTTAATTATGGTAACATCACATTCAATTTATGCATATGGCTCCAATGATGGGGGTATTACTTGGTCAATAATATTTACCGATCCTGATTATAATAGTGTTAATTATATATTATCTGAATATGGTGGTAGCGTTGCAATTCATACTACACCATCTGGTGTTAGTACATATTATATGGCATTAACTAAAACTAGTGGTAATGTGGTACGAATTACTTCTGATTTATCGTATACAATACTCAATACACCCTCCACACTTTTACCTTTTTCATCATTATCAGTGAATTCAACTGGAGATACTATAAATATACTCCATGGCTCTATGACTACCGTTCCTGGTAGTGGTGATAGTGGTGGTTATACTGTGACTAGGGTTGCGTGTAATATATCTATATTTAATACTACAACTCAAATTACAACTAATGTATTAACTGATGCAAGCTCATTATCATTTCCAGCAATATGCGCGTATGGGAATAGTATGCTTATGGTTGCCATGGAAGACCCAGAACCTAATCCCCCCCCAGATCCTAACAACTTACCGGGTTCTGGTGATCCACCTCCAATATTTCATAGTAGTATGCTTACAGCGTATATTGTAAATAGTGGATCTACACCCTCTTCAGTGGCATGTTTCAAAAATGATTCTAAAATTTTATGCTTTAAGGAAAATATGGAACAATATGTAAAAATTGAAGATATTAGAAAGGGTGATTTAGTTAAAACATTAAAATGTGGGTATGTATCAGTAAATATGATTGGAAAAAGAGACATATACCACCCAGCATCAAGCGAGAGGCTAAAAAATCAATTATATAAATGTTCCCCAAATGAATACCCAACAGTATTTGAAGATCTTATTATGACTGGTTGTCATTCTATTCTAGTAGATGATTTTATAAGTGAAGGGCAAAAAGAAAAAGTTATAGAGATAAATGGAAAAATATATGTAACGGACAATAAATATCGACTTCCCACATGTGTTGATAATAATGCATCTGTATATGAAACGCCTGGAACCTATACTATTTATCACTTAGCATTAGATAATAGTGATTATTATATGAATTATGGCATTTATGCAAATGGATTATTAGTAGAATCATGCTCAAAAAGATATTTAGAAAAATTATCTAATATGACTTTGATTGGATAAAAATACCTTTTTATTAAGGTTCATATTTTTTTTTAATAAAAAAGTATCAAATTTGAATATAACTCTTTGTAAAAAAAGGAGTCAAAAATATATTAAAAAGGTATATATAACAAATGGAGATTAAATCGGGCCCCCCACATTTCAAATCATTGCGAAAGAATTGTTCGCATTCAAATTACACATTAGAAAAAAGCATTAATGAGTTTATTGATAATGTGATTAAAAAAACTGATATCATTATTATTAATACGGTCGTTGATGAAGAGGGTAATTTATTAAAAATTGATATTAAAGATCATTATTCTAATGGATTTGATAATTTATTATTAGAAGGTGAGAATAATCCGTTTAATATGGGTCATATTAATGTGAGCCATGATTACGACGGTGAGACCTCAGAGTTTGGAATTGGGATGAAGGCTGCGGCGATCTCAACCGCAAATAAATTAACCGTATATACAAAAGTTGATGAAGTTTATTATAAAGTCGAGGCGGATTTTATTCGGATGTCAAATGAAAAAGAAGTGATTGATTCGTATAATCCATATATTTATATTATATCAAAAGAGGAATATATTAGGGAACATCAATATGAATATGGCTCTACCATATCATTAACAAATATTAAATCATCTATTTATAATAAATCTACACATAAAGATATTACAGACAAAATTATAAAAGGTATTAAAGCAGTATATTCTCAATATATTATAAATGGAATTTGTATTGTAGTGGATGATATAACTATTGCCCCAGAACATGACTTTTTCACTGATGCTAAATGTGAGCCATTTAATATATACAAGACCATATATTGTTACTGTAAAGATGAATTCATTGAAGAAATATATTGTTTGAAGAAAAATGAAAAAATAGATACATTATCAAAATTTGATAATAAATGGAAAAAAATACCAAGCAGTATTAAAGATATAAATAAATTTTTTAAAGATAAAGAAGATAATGGTTATGTTTTAGAAGATCGTATTGAAATCATATCAACGCTTACGCAATATTCGGACAATTCTGACAAAGATGCAAATTTAACAAAAGATATTGTTCAAATTTATAAAGATAATCGAAAATATGCAAACAAAGCATTAATTACAACCAATAATGGATCAAATAATTACACTATCCATTGTGTAAAATTTCAATCTAAAAAAATCGGAAAAAAATTAGGGATTACATTCAATAAAGATATTACTTTAGAAAGCGATAATAATTATATTAATGCAATCAAAGAGACAATTAAAGAAAGTAGAAGTGATATTAGTTGTGATACCTCCACAGAACTTAATAAAAAATTATGTGAAAAAGCCATAGGCTTGAAATTAATTGAGGTCAGTAGTGCATATATGTCAAAATTACATAAAAGCTATAAAGAACAGGTACAAAAAATTGCAAAAGAAGATGCAAAAGAAGGCGAACTAAAAGTTGCAAATGGTGCAAAGAAAGATGCAATAATTATTGAAATGCAAAATAAAAGAGATAAATTTCGGCAATATATTAAAAATATGCGAACAAATGAAGATGCCAAAGAAGTTGCAAAAGAAGATGCAAATGAAGATGCAAAAGAAGATGCAAAAGAAGTTGCAAATGAAGTTGCAAATGAAGTTGCAAATGAAGTTGCAAATGAAGTTGCAAATGAAGTTGCAAATGAAGATATTACAAGTATTGAGCAAATTAATTTAACTTTAAAACTACATGAGGCAATTGGTCTTTTACATGAAAAATCAACAACTATGTCCCCTAATTCATTGGAAAAAATTCAAAGAATTATAAACATCGCAAAAACATTGTAAGGGTATAAAAAATAATTTATTTATGCAATTTCTTCATTAGCAATACTAATGCGTAATTTAGTTATTACAAATTGTACTAATTTTGACATAAATTCTTCTAAATCTGAAATTTCATCTATAACGTAGTCAGATGTACCACTTATACGATTAACTGGTATACTAATATTGCCTAATTCACTATTGGTATATTCAATAATATACGGCTCACCCTTATGAAGACCCTTTTTATATTTAACTACCCTTTTTTCTAGTGTATTATTCTCTACATATTTTCCGACAACATCTTTAATAATTTTAGCCCGATCTACTGTAGATATGAATAATGCATGGCTACTATCTACATATATTAAACTTGGATTATCCATTCTAGAAGGAGTATATGTTTTAATATTTTTTTTAATTTCTCCATTTTGAATACTAGCATATAATTTACATAATATTATTTCTATAAACTCTTGTAAAAAATGTGATGATAGCTCCAATGGTGATAAATTTGATACTACGTCTGATGATAATTGTATCCTTGTAGGCATTAAAGGCTCTGGTGGCAAATCTGGTGCAACCTCTGATAATAATTCTGGTGATACATTTTCCATATCAATAATAAATATAGAAAATTCTTTATACTTATCTTTGGATATACTAAGAGGTATTTCAAGTTCAGAATATTTAGGATCTTCAAAATTGTTAATTATATATCTTTCACCCTGAAGGGAGCCACTATCATATTTAACTTCATTTTCATAAACCTTATGGAGTATGCCATCTTCTTCGTCTTCAATATCTTGAAATTTTATTCGATTTGATGGTAATATTACTAATATGCTATTATTATCTATATAATTTAATGTTGGATCTATTATATTTAACTGAATTTTTTCTATTTCATAATTGGTGGTGACAGTATATTCATCTATACCAATTGGATCAGTTTCTTTTTCAATCTGATCTCTTAAATCATCAATATTATTATATTGTTTATATCGAATAGGTTCAGTGGATCTATTTATTAGAGCTAATCTATGCGCAATTGCTTCATTTGCAACATTTAATCGTTTTGATCTTATCCAACTCTTACTACCATGTAAACTAAAAAATTCTCTAGATGCATTTCTTGTATATTCTGTAGTTAAAAATTGTGTAGCCAAAAATCCAGTATCTAACTCTTCCTCTTTTGGCAATTCTTGCAATAATATATTTGGGTCTTCTATGCATTTTTTATATTTAATAACTAAATACAAAGCAGATCCAGTTCTACCCCAACCAGCCGAGCAATTAAATACAACAGATTCTTCTCCTATATAGTCAACTAATGCAAGTATATCCATTGCTTGTGAAAATGAATATGGGGTATAATCTTCAATAAGTATTTTATGGTAATTCATACGTAAAATATCATGGGCAAATAAAAATTTTTCAGATAAAATTTGATCAACATTTGAAATAATTGTAGAATTATTTTCCAAAAATACTATATGTTTAATTTTTTTAGTATCATATAGAAATCTAAGAAATCTAATCATTTTGTCACATTTATCAGAAAGTTCAGAGTTTATACCTTTCATCCCATATATGTTTTTATATGTTGATAATTGAGTTAATTTTTGCCAAGGAACACCACTGGGACTTGCGCTAATTCCATACATCTCACGAGTATCTTTTTTTTCATCAAATGGTGGAAATAATCTTAATAATTTTATTTTATTATTAGTTAATATATCTTCTGAAAACATTCCATGCGTTCTTATTAACTCATTTACTTGAGTAGAAATCACCATTGAACAATTTTCACCACCGGTTTTTTGTGTTAAATACTTGATATATTCTGACCATAATTGTTTAGAGGTAAGATTTTTAAATGGCTCTCGTAATTTATAATAAATTTCACGTAGCTCATCATATGTATATGGCCTACTTCTTTCATCCATCAAAAACATACGATCTAATTCTTCATCTGTTGGGGGATTTTGTGTCACTATGATTGGTTCAGTTTTTGGACTTACTTGTATGTCAGTTTTTGGAATTACTTGTATTTCTGTCATTGCGCTAGTTTTTTGCATTGAATTTACTTCTGACATTGGATTTACTTCTGACATTGGATTTATTAAATCTTGCCCATTTAATGTTGCTAATTGACCACCGCCTAAATAACATTTTTTATTAATAGCCAGCAAACATATTAATATTGAAACTAATATTAATAGTATGAATGTAATAATACACACATAACCAATCATTTTATATATATATATTATAAAAAAATAATATTTATACTTAATACCAATGTGATATTTTTTTGGCAATTTGTCTTTGTTGTGTAAATTCTTCCCATATAAATTCTAATGGTATAGTTTTTTTCATTAATTGATCAAAAATACAATCAAATTCAGAATCTGAATATGAATTTATTTCATTGAGGCAAAATAATTCTTCAATAAAATCATATATGCCATATTGAATATCATACATATTGATATTACAAATACCAAAGCAACAAACCGCTATTGGTTGTTCATCTTTATGAAGGGCAATATTATCTGATAATAGTCTATTTGCCAAACTAGGATCTAAATTTAATAATGCATAATGTAATGGGTTTAAAATTGAAATAATTTCTAAATTTTCATCAAATTCTAATTTAATATTAAGAAGAGTATCAATGTTTTGAGGGCTATGATAAGGATATTTAAATATTACTTCTGTGGCGTTAGTCGTGCTAGTAGTGGGATTACCGTCTCTATCATAATATAAATAGTATTCTTTTTTACTTGGCATCAATGGAATAAATTTGCACAATTCATATCTAATTTTTTTTACCATAGGGCTAAATTCTATATATTGAGGGCGACATTTACCGCTCTCGGTATAAATTTCACACTCAGTGTAAATGTCACGCTCAATGCTAAATTGTTTACTATTGGTTTTAATTGCCTCTACGGTAAATGAAACTAAATCTTTGGCAAAATCCTCAATGATTTCTTTCATGGGGTGAAATTTCATCCCAAAATGATAATATAATGGATAATAAATGCCATGTACATATTGCTCAAAATCTTGGGCTTTGTCTTTGCACAAAAAGTAACAAACTTTGAAAATGTTACAAAGATCAAGATGCTCAATAATATATGGCAAAATTGAATGAAATTTAGACGTAAATTTAATCAATAATTGGCCACTCATTTTAAATTGCTTATCATCAGTATAATAATCAAATATAAAAAAATTACATAGTATTAAATTAGCATTAAAACATAAAAAATTTTATTAAATATAAGTATTTTAAAAAATGTCATTAGAAATTGAAGCAAAATTTTTAGATGTTAATATAAATAAATTAAGAAAATTATTGAAAGCTAATAAAGCCAAAAGAGTTCATAAGATGGTGATGTATGCCATTGCATAGGCGTCGCAAATGGGACTGTGTACACAGTCCCTAACCAACCTCTACGGAGTGAGAGATATGTATTCCATTTATTATCAAAAGAGGAAAAAGGGTATATAAGAACACGGCAAGAATATAATAAAGTGACTATAACAATAAAAAAGTATCCAGAAAATTCTAAATTTGCAACAGAGGATGAGATTGAAGTAAATTCATCATTTGAAGATACTAAAAAGTTTTTATTAGCACAAGGTTTTAAGATAAAAGCATACCAAGAAACTCTACGCGAAAAATGGTCATTGGGTGAATGTTTAGAAATTGCAATTGATACAATTCCGGGAATTCCAACTTATGTAGAATTAGAGTGTAAGAATGAAGCTGCCATCAAAAAAATTGCAAAATTATTAGAATTAGATTATTCTAAGGCGGAATATGGTCCATATGATAAACAGTTTGTAGATTATTACGGTGTAGATAAAAATAATATCAATGATGTAATTTCTAGCCTAACATTCTCCAATATTGATAAAGAACTACAACCACATATAAAAAAAAATAAAGAATTATTACTAAAAGTAAAAAGCAATCAATTAAAATTAATAAAAACAAATAAAATTAAAACACTAATTTTACAATTATTTTTTTTCAATATTTTTTTGGGTAAATCTTAGATTCTATATAATTTTTTATCTCAAATTTTTTTTTAAAATATTTTTTTAGAAATTTTCAGATTCAATATTTTTTAACACCGTTTACTTTTTTCTTTTTTTATTTTTTACCTTTTTCTTATAATATTTATAATATTTAGTTGTATTAGAAATATAATACTATATACAAATAATAATTAATTAAATAAGTAAAACAATTCTTAAATTTTTGAAGAAAAAGGTAAAGCAAATCTTAATTATGCCTTATAATTGTCTTATTTGCAATAAATCATTTACCACCAATGGTGGATTAAAAAGACACAATAATAAGAAAGTGCCTTGTTTAGTTATAAATCAAACAACATTATCAAAATTTAAATGTACTGCATGCAATAGATGCTTTACAAGCAATCAAACATTAAAAAATCATGTTTCAAACACATGCTTAATTATAAAAAATAAAAAAAAAGAAGAGAATATTATACAGACTATGCAAAATGAAATTATTGGTCTAAAAAATGCTATGGATGAATTAAAAAATACTGTAACTGTTGGAAATACAACTATTGACAATACTGCAAATAGTAACAATACTAATAGTCACAATACTGCAATTAATAGTAATAATACTCAAAATATAACAATTAATATAACCCCATTTAATAATTCTAAATTAGAAGAGAAGTGTATTATAGATACATTTTTAGACAATTCAACCGCTGCCTCGGAATATAATAAATTAGAGTATATGGAGAAGGTCAATCTTGAAAATTTACATGTAAAAAATTTAATTAAAACATTATTCCTAGAATCAATTGAGAATTCATTTTCTGATGATATAAGTAATGTAAATGTATATTTATCAGAAACAAGAGAAGATACAGCTAAAGTATACCAAGGTGATCATAAATGGTTGCCAAAATCTACCATGAGTGTATTAAGAAAAGAATTTGATATTTTTATTGAAAAATGCAAAGAAATTAGTGGCAAGATCAATTACCCAGAAGGCACGCCAATTGGTTACAAAAACAGTATAAACTCATCCGTTAGTATGTTAAGTTTAATGGGCAATAATAAAATCATTAAAGACGCAAAACCAGAATTTAATATTATATTAGAGGCAAATAGAGATCGATTAAAAAATGAAAGCATAATTTGATTTTATTACTTTATTTTTTTTGCAAAAAAAGAACTGTTTATATTGTTTTCTGAATTTAGAACTATTAACTCTTTAAGTATTACTTGGTAATAGTTGCTTTTGGCATAGCACCCATAAACTTCTCCTCTGATGCAATCACCAAACAAGAATGGTCTCCAAGAAATTCTCCCAAAGTAGTATTAGGTGCCAATGCACGAATGTGTGTCAACTGCCTAGATACGACTAAGACATCAGCGGGTTTTCCTTTTTGAATTTTCCGGATTTCTAACTTAAGGACATCTTCATCAGTCTCTGGATATTGATCAAAATTGAATCGATTTGTCTCAGATATTTGAAGTGCACTCCACATATCTGTTATATTGGCGGGTGCAATAGTATCCCTTTTGCCAACTATGAGATTTTTTAATTCTGTATCTGGTAAAAGCGCACCCATAGGTTTAACCTCAGTTTTTGACACAAACCCCTTACTTGTGCGCACCAATTCGGTGCTAAATGTGTAAACGTGAACAATTCTTTCCCCTGACATCTCTTCTGATATTTCTTCTAACTTTCTAACTTTCTTGCTTTAATTTGTCTATCATATATTTTTGCATCAAATATGCCATAGCATTAAACCCCTATAAAATGTAGCTATCGCGCATTTTTGCGCAAATTCCTTCAAAAAAATGAATTATTAGTATTACCCTTCTGTAAAATATTAATACACAATATCAATTACTTTATTGTTTTTTAATTTGATTTGCATTTGAATTCCAATATTATTTTTTTTACATTGTGATATAATCTCATATATGCAAGAATTTGAATCAACGCCTTGGACTGATATATGTAAATCTTCCATATAATCAAATCCTTTATCAGTTTTTTTCTCTTTTATAATATTTAATGTTGTATTTTGAATAATAGTATTACTATTTCCAATTAATCTATATACAACATCTCTAATTGTTTTATATTTTAATTTAGATGGTTTATGTTCTATATTTAAAAGACATAATATTGCAAATTGTATAGTTGAGCTTGTAAAATCATGATTTTTTATTTCAAGTCTGTCTTCTTTTTTTTCCAATAAATTTAATACAATAGATAATACATTCACATCACTTAATTTTCTATATTTCCCATCATATAAATTGTCATTTTCACTATATTGATAATAATTATACTCTTCACCTTTAGTTTCACTATTTTTAGTTTCACTATTTTTAGTTTCACTATTACGGCTTATACGATCAACAAACCAAATATCACTAAAATTTAATTCAACATCATGTAATAAATATTGCAACACCTTTTTAATATTTTTATATTTTACGGTTTCTGAAGATTCTACTTCATTATAATATATTGGTAATAATATCATTAAATATTTATTTAAATTTGCGCCATTACTACCTAAACAATCTGGTCGAATTCCTCGCCCAATGCATTGAATAATGTCTTTAAATGATAATTTTGGGTCATTAAATGCAATAAAATCTAATAATTTAAAATCATAACCCATACTATATTTTGCAACTACATAACCAATACTTAAATGTGTATTCTCAAATACTTGAATATTTGTATAGTCATAATCTAAATCAATATTGGACATTGCTTTTAATATTTCAATATGCTCTTCAGAAAATGTCCCAACTAATAAAAATGGCTTTATTGCAGTTTTGCCATTTTGATATTCAAGATAATGAAAGTAAAACAATTCAAATGCATTTGCGCGTGAATTATGAAAACTAAATCCATAATTCCTATGCTTATCTGTAAATTCATGTAACATAAATTTAATTTTATTTATGTTTTGCTTATCCTCCATGTAAACATATGGAATAATAGTGCATAACCAATTTAATTGTATTAATTCACTTACTTTAATTGGCGCATATAATTCACCAAAAATTTCTTCGTTTTTTAGAATAAATTGTTTATCTGGAGATGCGGATGTAAAAATATTATATTTCCCAATATGTAACCATCTTTCTTCATTATTTTCTTTTTTCTTTATCTCTTTTTTAACAGTTTCTTTTTTAACAGTTTCTTTTTTAACTGTTTCTTTTTTCTCTTTTTTAAGTTGAGATGATAGTATCCAACTTTCAATTCCATGATGTGCTTCATCAAACCAAATACACATTTTTAAATGTTTTAATTGATCATAAATTTTATTTACAGATGAAGTACAAACAATTAAAATGTTTACTTCTTTTTTTACATAAGTATTTTTTTGAATTGTATTTTTTTGAATTGTATTTTTTTGAATTGTATTTTTTTGAATTGTAGTTTTTTGGATAAAAGTATTAAATTTTTTTTTGTTTCCATCTGAATAATTATAAATGTTACATTTTTGATTTAATAATTGTGTATATTTCTCTGAAACGTTTTGATTATTTACAATTACTCTAGGTGAAATTATTAGGATTAAATCTAAATCGAAATCATATTCTATTAATTGCTGTAGTATATTATATACTATATATGATTTCCCACCTCCAGTTGGCAATTCTAAATAAAATTTATTATTTTGTAATAATTGTTGATATCCATATTCAATAGCTCTTATCTGATAATCTCTTGGGCTCCAATCTCCAGAAATGCAATCTGAAATTTTATAACCATCAGTTAAATAACTTTTTCTTTTTTGTATTTGATCTAATTTTTTAAATAATTGTTCATTCCATTTTTGTAAGATTCCTTTTTTTTGTAAAGATTCTTTTATTTGTTGAAATTGATCTTCTCTTTGAAGTGCCTCCATTTCTTCTATGTTTATTATTTTATAATCTATTTGTATTGATTTCAAATATGGCTCTATTTTATCTATAATAATTGGATTGTAATATTCAGTACCCGCATCAATATAATCGTTATACCCTTTAAACTCATATTTTAGCAAATTGTCGATGAATTTAATATTTGCTATGCTTATTTCATATATGGCAATATAATAACCTTTCTTGTGCTCATATGTATTATATCCATATTCTCGAATTTGTGGAGAGGTTGCAGTAATACCTAACTTGACTACATTTTTTGACCCACATAGCTCATTTGTGCGAATATAGACATACCCAACCATTATAACATTATATTATAGATATATAGTCTCTTTAATTAAATAATGACTAGTATTATAGAGCTATATATTTGATTGTTAAAAATAGATAGACAAAACCTTTCAACTAGATATTTTAAAGATGTCTGAAGTAAAGAGAATTCCATGCATAGCAACAAATACAATTAAAGGTAATTATACCATTACCACCACTTGCCCTAATGCAAATGCGGGCAATTGTTTGGAGTGTGCCTCATTTAGGCAAAAATATGCGCATACAAGAACATTTGGGTGTCGTCACTCAGACATTGCTTGTTTTGATTGTGAAGGGCTAAGATTTCGAGTGATCAAAGCTCAAGAACTGTCAAAAAATGCCTAAATGGCGATGACTTGATTTGCTTTAATTGTTACACTGAAAAATAATATTTTTTTTTAAATATTTAACAAAATATATATTTAAAAATATATATTTAAATATATATTTAAAAATAATATATATAAAATGGGGTCAAGGTTTACAATTAATACTGCAAATAATGTATTGAAAAATGCTGGTTTTTCTAATTTAAAAGCTACTCGCATATTAACTATTAAATTTGAGGGTAAAAAATATTATTGTGTAAAAACTAAAGATGACAAATCAGACCAAATTGATAAAATTATTTGCTCGGATAGAGTTACTGTTCTTAGAGATGATGATCCAATACGGATACAAATGCTTAATATGTCAAATAAAATGACAATTGAAGAAGCGAGTGAGATATTAAAAAATGCCAATTTAAGAGTTATTAAAGTATCTACTCTTATATTTGAGGGTAAAATATATTACTATATTGAGACTAGAGATGAATCTGATAATTTAGTAAAATATGATAAATTTATCAGTACCGATAAAAAGACCATCATTGATGACAAAAACCCATTACGCTTTAAATTATATATGGAACTACATCCCGAATTAAACACTTTGGGCACCGATGAGGCGCTATCTTCACTGAAAAAAGCCGGGATTACTGATTTAGAAATTATTGATGTATCTCCCATCAAATTTAATGGTCAACTATATTACTATGTTAATGCTGAGCGTAAATCTGGCCAAGCCACTATACAAATTGTTAAATTTATTGGATCAGATAAAAAAACTGTAATTGATGATAATGATCCATTATTCAGTCAATTATTTATGGAAGTAAAGCCAAGTTAAAAAAAATATATGTAATAAATATGAGTCATTTATGATTAAGAAGGCAAATTATAAGCTCACATATTTGAATTTAAAATATAGTATAAAAAAAGAATATGTCAGGCTCATTTTATGATGACCAATATGACAAAAAAATGATTGAAGATAGTAAACCACGTCATTATAGGAGTCCAGAATCAATCGAAAATGAAAGGATATACAAAACAAATTTTCCAATGAAAATTCAACCCATTATAGACAATTTAAAAGTATTTTGCAAAGAAATTGAGGATGCAATCAGGCCAATATGCCCAACCGCTTCAGTGCATATCATGCATGATAATTTTAAAGCTAACCATGATCACAAGATTGAGGTCATTATGAAATATCATAAAATGATTAAAAGCGCAATAATTTATTCTAAAAAAGCTAAGATTAAAAAACATTCATATCTTTTATTATGTATTAAAATTCAAAAAAGTCATTTTTGCATTAATTCTATGACGATATACCCATATGCATATAATCCACCATTTCCAGAAACACCATATGTGTCACTTTTTAGCAATGAATGGCCAATTAAGCCAAAGCGTGAATCATTTACACATAAAAGTAGGCATGAACAGATTAAGTCTGAATTATTTGAACACATAAGTGTGGGATATGAAAAAATTGACCTAGTTACATGCAGTATACTTCAAGTACTTGATCGCGTTAAAATTGACATTATTGCAAAAAATTAATAATAATCTATTATAAAGAGAAAGTATACTTTTTTGGCAATAAAAGTGGTGAATATGTGATAAACTCCGATAAAATAAGCCTCACATATTTAATACCAAAAAATATGTTAGACAAATTTAAAGATCTTATTATTCAAGTTATTCAAGATGAGTAGTACCCAAAAAGTTGAAATAATCAAACTTAATTGTTGTTATTTTGAGTGTCTTAATTGCTTAAAAAATACAACAATTGTATACAAACGGTCATTCTGCAAACAGTGCTGGGATAATTGCGAGCGTTGTAATTGTAAAGTTACTATCAAATGTAAAATAAAAAATGAAATCAAAAAAATTACAAAAACATGTGAAAGAGTCAAGATCAGAGAAAAATGTGATCTTCATGGGTAACAGAGCTTATAAGGGAGTGTTAAAAACTTAACTAGTAAGACCATCGAGCAAGTATCATTCTGATGGAGATATGATTCCTTATCTAGTAAAGTAAGGCTGTTTTTATTCTCTGTGCTAATATATTTATACCCCAAACCTAAAAAAACATATTTTTTTTGAGATATTGATCTTAAAATACACTAAAAAAGTCAGAATTTATGTAAAGTATACTTTTTTTGGCAATAAAAAGAGTGAATTATGCCACGAACATGATGGTAAGACCCCATGCAAGTTTGAAACTCC
>Ga0214919_10000876_pt1 | contig 51023 bp, 42 predicted proteins | sample LL1503_MetaG_FD_177994 | JGI IMG/M metagenome (GOLD analysis project Ga0214919, IMG submission 177994) | Freshwater microbial communities from Lake Lanier, Atlanta, Georgia, United States - LL-1503 | ecosystem: Environmental > Aquatic > Freshwater > Lake | place: USA: Georgia | collected...
TGGGTTGTGGTAGGAGTTTGGGTTGTGGTCGGTATTTGGGTTGTGGTAGGGGTTTGGGTAGTTGTTGGTGTTTGTGTAGTTGTTGGTGTTTGTGTAGTTGTTGGTGTTTGTGTAGTTGTTGGTGGTTGGGTAGTTGTTGGTGGTTGGGTAGTTGTTGGTAATATACAATTAATTAATATATAAGGATTTAATCCAGATGTAGCAGTTGCATATGAAGTATTACTACTATTAAAAATTGGATTTACATAAGAACCACCACCACCTCCTCCACTGGAATTTGTTGTAATACCACCTCCATAATATCCACCACCACTACCTCCAGCGCCACCATTTTGTCCAGAACCACCTTTTTTATTTGTATAACTTGTAGAAGAACTGGAACCACCACTACCGCCAGTATAAGTAATTATCATTGATTGCATTGTTCCTCCAGGAAAACTATAAGTTTCACCACCAGTACCACCATTACCACTTGAGTTTATACCTCCATTTCCACCATCACTAGTCACACCTGGACCAGTAGCAGCACCAGCACCACCACCACCACCAGCAACAATTATAGGTGTATTATTATTATCAGTTATATATGATGCTGAACCACCTCCACCACCACCAGGGCTTGAAGATGATGGATAACCAGTACCACCACCATAAAGATTATTCTGGTCTGAACTAAGAGCTCCAATCCCAATTGAATATTTTCCAGCTTGAGCAATATGATTAATATTATTACCATTATTACCAACATATATATTATATATAGAACCTGGTGTTAAATTAGATAATGTAGTTCTAACAATTGCACCAATACCTCCACTGTTTGTGGTAAAATAACGACCACCAGTGCCACCAACAAGAGTAAAAGATGCTTGTGTTATACCATTAGGTACAGTCCATTTACTAGATGTACCAATTTGATATAAAGCAGGTGATGTGGTTGGTATTTGAATATTGGTTGTTATAGGGGTATAAGTTTGTTGTGTTACCCATTCAATTTTAATAGAAGCTTGTCCTAATTTATCAGTTGTATATGAAGTATTATTACTATTAGTTGCAATTACATAAGAACCGCCAGCACCTCCACCAGTTAAATTTTGTGCAGCTTGACCACCATAATATCCACCACCACTACCTCCAGCACAACCATTTTCTCCAGAATCATAATAACTACCTGCAACTCCTAAACCACGGGTAGAAGCACCTTTTGTATTTCTGTAAGTTGTAGAAGAACTGGACCCACCCTTACCACCATAATAAGTAGTTGTTGTACCAATATCAATAGTAATATTACCACCATCACCACCATCACCATTTGAGTTTATACCTCCATTTCCACCTTTAGAAAGAGTACCTGCACCTCCTCCTCCACCAGCAACAATTATAGGTGTATTATTATTATCAGTTATATGTGATGCTGACCCACCTCCACCCCCGCCCCAGCTAGATTTTGATACTGATGGATAACCAGTACCACCATCATAAAGATTATTCTGATCCGAACTAAGAGCTCCAAACACAGTGTTATAAGTATGTGTCCAACCTTGTTTAATTGAATTCATGTCTACGTCTCCATGATTTTCAAGATTATCACCATTTTTACCAACATAAATATTATATTTTGTACCTGGTATTAAATTAGATATTGTAGTTTTAACTTCTGCACCATAACCTCCAAAGTATTTAAATAAATTATTATCTGTTTTGTAATAATGACCACCACTGCCACCAATAACAGTAAAAGTTGCTTGTGTTACACCATTAGGTACAGTCCATTGACGAGATTCACTAACACCATACAAAGCAGGCGATTGCATTAAAGTTGTCATTGGTGCTAGGGTTGTAGTGGGGGGTTGAGTTGTTGTAGGTTGAGTTGTTGTAGGACGTTGAGTTGTTGTAGGAGGTTGAGTTGTAATTATTGGTATTAGCCATTGAATATTAATAGCAGGTATTCCAGTTGTATCAGTTGTATATATAGTATTACTACTATTAATTGATTGATCTACATAAGAACCACCAGCACCTCCTCCTGTGAAATTTTGCGAAACACCTCCACCATAAAATCCACCACCACTACCTCCAGAATCACCATTAGGTCCAATACCATAAGAAGTACCTGGCTCTCCTGGACCATCACTAGAAGCACCTTTTGTATCTGTGTAATCCAAATTAGTACCACCAATACCACCATTATAAGTAAGTGGTATATTAGTTGTGCTAGCTGGTTTATTACCTATTTTAGGAGAAGTATAAGAAATAGTAATAGTAAAATTACTACCACTACCACCATCACCATTCTCATTTATTCCAGCATCTCCACCATTAGCACGACTTCCAGCACCTCCACCACCACCAGCAACAATTATAGGTGTATTATTATTATCAGTTATATATGATGCAGCTCCACCTCCAGCCCCAGAAGTTTTTAAAGATGGTGCATTTCCATCCCCACCACCATAAAGATTACTACTATCTGGTTCAGAACTACGACCACCTAATGAATTAATTGATCCAGTTGCATTTGAACCATTATTACCAACATAAATATTATATATAGTACCTGGTATTAAATTAGATATTGTAGTTGTAACATTTGCTCCAAAACCACCAGTTTGTGTTGTTGTATAATTACCTCCCTTTCCACCAATAATAATAAAAGTTGCTTCTGTTACATTAGCAGGAACAGTCCATTGCCCATATTCACCAACATTATATTTTTCATTTTTTGTTGTACTAGTTGTAGTAGTTATTACAAAACCTTCATTTATTTCATTTATTCTATTAATTTTATTAAATCTATTATATAATAAATAAATTATATAAGCTAATACACACACAATTAAAAGTTTTATAAAATTATTTTTATTATATATTAGGTTTTGTATTTTATTTTTTAACATTTTATTATATATAATAATTATATTAAATTAATAATATTTTTATTTATATATACTATTTTTTATACCTTTACACTATATAATACTATTATAAAAATTTATAATAAAAAAACAAAATAATAATGAATACTAATCCATATGATGAAATTATACCAAATTTATATTTAGGTGGTATAAAAGCATTAGACTATTGCAACAATAATTACAAAAATGATTCTATAACAATTCATATGGTTATCGATCTTATGAAATATACTAATATGATTAATGAAAGTATTGGAAGATTTGAAAAATATATAAATTTACCAGTCAATGATTCTCCAGATGAATGTGATAATTTATTGAAAATGATAAAAGAATTAGGTGTTTTGGAAAAAATGCATCTAGCATTAAAACAAAATAAACCTGTATTGGTCCATTGTTTTGCTGGTATGCAGAGGTCGTGTGCCCTAGTAGCCTGTTATCTCATTAAATACCATAATTTTACACCAAATGATGCAATTGAATTTATTAAGAGTAAGAGGCCTATCGCTTTCTTTGGTAAAGTGAATTTTATGGATACTATTTGCAGGATTTAATTATATTATATTATATTATATTATATTTATTGCTTTACCCACTATGCTGCTTAATCATGAAAATAATAGTATATTTTTCAATATTATTTTTTTTATATTCTTCTAAATTAACAGATAAATCAAAATCAATTGGTCTAGATACACTATTAGTTCCATATCTCTCATATCCCCATCTTTCCGTATCTAATAAATCTTTAATTGGAACTAATAAATATTTTTCCAATAAACATCCTCTGGTTATATTTGGTTCTACTATGCTACTAAATTTTGATTTATAATAAGAACCATGAAGTTTAAATTGTTCTGTTATATAGTCTTTGAAAGTATCATATTGTTCTGGCATCTCAATATCACCGTCATCATAACCTAGAATTTTTTTATATGCCTCATTATAATAATCATTCATATCTTCAATACATCCATCATACAACATTTTTTTTATTAGTGGAAAATTAGTTTCATTTATTTGTACAATGAGATCAGATAGTAAAATTTTAATACCTAATGATGCTGTTGCAGTTTCACTTTTACCCATTTTGTATTTTGTATTATACATATATATTTTTTATCAAAACTTATTTAATAATTTAAAAATAAAAAAATATCTAATTATTTATTCTAGAAAAAATTGAAATGATTTTTATAATTTATAATTTATAATTTAATATTATTAATATTATTAATATTATTTATTAAAAATGCCGCTACATAATCCAATCCATACAGAAGTTACAATAAAACCTATTTTTGTAAAAGAAGATGGAACTGAATATCCATTTTATGGTGTTTGTCCTGAAGATGAGGGAATAGTAAAAGATGAAGAAGATTATGAAGAAACTGATGAATATGGATATGAAGAAATTGATTACCGTTATAATGAAACTGAATTTATTGAATATGTATTAAACAAATATCTTGGTCTAGTGTCATTTAATAATTATTATAAGGAAATCATTAAAGGTGAGCTAGAATTAACTGTTATTTCACATTCGCAAAAGAAAATATTAGAAGATATATACGAATTTACTGGTGATTATCCTATAAAACATAGGCATTCTTATCTAAAATTTATAATAATAAATGGGGAATCTAAATGCTATTGTAATGTGTGTTCTCCTGATGATGATGATCATAGTTGGGACCGTGATTGGGATGATTATGATTAAAATAAATAATTTTTATAAATTAAAAAAAAAAATTGAATATTATTTATCATTTATTATTTAATATGAAAATAAGTGTGAAAATAAGTGTGAAAATGAGTGCTGCATCACAAAATAATGTATCTTTATCAAAAGAAACTATTATTCAAATAAAAACAATGGATGATTTATCATTTATAAAATATGTTAGAGAAAATTTTGAAATTATAGAAAATATTATTTATTCAATACCTAAAAATATATTTAAAAAAGGACAAATTCATCCAGAAGAAATATTCAGTATTATTATGTCAGATAATGCAGATTATGAAGACGATATTGATCCTACTATTTTGCGTAATTATTTAATTAAAGATTTAAAAGATTTATAAAATTAATAAAATTTATTTCATTCTAGAATAGAATAGAATAGAATGAAATAAATTTTATTAATATAATTAATTCTATTTTTTATAAATAACAATATATATATATATTAATAATAATTATTTTTTATTTTATTTATTTTATTTATTTTATAAAAATGAAATCTACAAAACTATTAAAAACTAATAAAAATAAAACTAAAACTAAAACTATAAATAACCATAATAAATTGAAAGGGGGAAGTAATAATAATGATATTTTATCATTATTTATACCTAATAACCCTTTAGTAAAAACTAAAATAGATTCTAAAACTAAAGAAAATATAGAATTTATTAAAAATAAAATAACTGATGAAGCATCTAGTGATTATTTTGAATCAACAGTAAACCAATTATTTACATCATATGAATATTTTAATGATTTAATTAAACAAAATTATAATGCTGGTATCGAAAAACATAAGACATTACAAAAAATGGATAATAATAATGTAAAAATAGTTATATCTCTGCATGGACAAACACAATCAGGTATCTTTAAACTGCCAGATAATGTTAATGTTGTTTTTATGAGTCCAGTTAGTTATATTAGTTGTAGCCCTCCTGGTAGAATACTTAATTATTTAGATAATTCTGATAATCTTGAAAATTTTTTAAAAAATCCTAGTTGTTTTAATAAAAATAAAACTGATTCATTTTTCAATCAATCTGTAATAGTTTATGGTGGTCAATATTGTATAGATTTACTTTTATCTAGAGAAGCAGCTTTAGGAGGAATAACTTTATCTGGAAATAAAGAACACGTTACCGGTATTCATATAAATAATGGTAAAAATTTTATTAATAAAAACACAGAATCAAATATTGAATCACAAAAATTTAAAGATTTAGGAATACCAGAATCACCAAATTTATCAAAAGATGAATTTCCAGAAGGTGTGGTTAATGGTATAGTATATTTTGATAATAATAATCCTAAAGAAAGTAGTCTTGGTTTATTAAGTAATTTTTTACCACATTTTTTTAGTAATGAAAATAACAATAAAAAACAATTTACTATATTTTTTACATCTTGTAGAGAATTAGATGACCAAGCTAATAAAGAAACTTTATCATTTTATGAAAAAACACTAAAATATTTAAATTTTAAAATTCAATATGATAATAATAAAACTAAAAGTAAAAATATTAATGAAGAATATACAAAATGTTTTAGTGCACCAACAATTTTTAGTAATGATACTACTAAATCTAACACAACAGGTATTTATCAAGTTAAATATAATACTATATCTCATGGTCAAGAACGTAAAACAAAAGAACAAATTAAACTTAATAAGACAAATACAAAAACTAAATCAAAATCTAGAATAAAACCTACAATTAATGATGATTCTATTATTGAAATATCAAATTTACATTATGGTTATGATAATAGTAAATATAAAACAGAATTAAATGAATTACTAAACAATATAACAGCTATAAATGATAAAAAACAAATAACATTAAAAAAATTAAAAGAATTTATTACTAATAAACATCAGGATGATATATTTAAATTATTATTTATATTATTATCATTATGTTTTCAAAAATCTATTTTTGAATATGATGCAAATTCTTTTGATTACAGAATACTAGATTTCATCGAATTAACAAAATTTATACTTAATGGTGAATCTATTTCAATAATATTTGAATTTATAATTTATTTTGCTAATGAATTAAAACTAAATAAAATAAGTTATATAGAACTTATTAATCTATTTATTGATCAAACTCCACAACTTTCATCTAATGATATTAAAAAAATACTTGATACTAAAATACCTGGTAAAAAAACAGATATTATTGATAAAATAGATATTTTTAAAAACACAGTTACTAGTGCAAAAATTATAAGTCAAACATCTATAAAAAAAAAAACATTGTTTTCAAAATTTCTAAGAAAAAATTCATCTGTTGCAAATTCTGTGAGAGCAGTACAACCAGTAATTGCTGAAAAGCCTAAATTTTTAAATTTTGTTCCACCACCTCCATCAAGACCAAAAAATCCATCAAGTCCATCAAGTCCATCAAGTCCATCAAATCTACAAATACAACAAATACCACCAACCCCACAACCTCCACAAAGACCACAAAAAACACAAAAAACATCAAATGTCCCACCAATTATTCCTGTAAAATCTAACAAAGTAAGAGAAATGCAAGCAGAAATACTTACAGCTCGAACAGTAAAAAAACCAAGTAAAAAAACTAAAATGACAAGAGTACAACAAATGGTTGCTAACCTTCAAACCTCTAAAGTTTAAAAAATAATAATAAATATAAAAACTTAATAAAAACTTAAAACATCAATAAATCTATTGATTTTTTTTACTATCTCTAGCTGCACGAACTAATTCACGTTCAGACTTTTGTTTAGAAACCATTGCAATATTTTGCTCTCTGGCTTTCTGAATTTTATTAGCCTTATTAATAAGCCCTGAAGCAATTTCAGCCTCTTTTTTTGCAAGATTACGAGCCCGTCGTTCTTCAGTTTCTGCTTTCCATATTTGTTTATAAGCTACTCTTTCGGTATGGACTTTTTCTGCAGGAATTAACAAATCATTTATCTTTGAATTATGCATTTCTTTATGATTATCATTAGTTGTAGCATCACGGGCTTGCATTTGACGCTTAAGTTCATGATCTGGATGCATTCGAATAAAATTAACTATTTTATTGCGTGATGCTTCATCCTGATTATTGGATTTTTTGCAAGCATCGGATAGCTTCCTACGCTTAATCAAATAATTAGGATAAGACATACATAAATACGTAAATGACTTCGTTTCTTCTTTGATTGTTTCCATTTTATTAATATTAATTTTTAAATAATGAATATTAATTATTAAATATTAATTATTTTATTATTATTTTTATTATTATGTCTAGAATAAGTATTTTATATTTCTATATAATAATCTTTTTATATTCAAAAAAATATTAAAAATATTATTAATATTATTAATATTATTAATATTAATATTATTATTTTTAATATTTTTAATATTTTTAGTTAAAAATGCAAAAAAATTGATTTTTATTTTATTTTATATTATTTTACAAAAAACTTGACATGATACCCGAGTTATTGTGTGTTCCAAATTTATTGCCTGTCCAAGATTTATTGAGTGTTCCATACTTAATTTCTTTTATCCCTTTCTACGTTGATAGAAATGCTAATATATCACGAACTTTTCCCCTTAAAAATGTTGATGTTATTAATAATGTTAAAAATATCGATGCTGATGTTTCTGTTGATTCTGTTAAACCTGATGAATCTACTGCAAATGTAAAGCAAAATATATTTACAGATTTGCAATTGACTATGTCGGTAAAGGAAATTCATTCTTATATAAAGGAAAATGGTTTAACGAATGAAGAAAATAAAAAATTTATGGAAGAAAGAAGAAAGGCAAAAAATCGAGGTTATTCTAGAGTGTCTCGATTGAAAAAAAAACATAATCAGAATATAATAAAAACTTAATCAAATAATACTTTTAATTCTGTAAAAGAATGAAATTTTTTTTAATATTGAAAAATATATGAAAAAAATATGAAAAAAATATGAAAAAAATGGAAAAAATATGGAAAATAAATAAAAATTGAATTTGTATTTTAACTTAATTTTTATTATATTAGGGGAACAGGTAGAGTGTTAATAGGGCGACAAAAACTATTAATATCTACTCCGTTTCTCTCTTTTGTGAAAAATGTCTGCTGAACCCGAGATTTTATGCAAGTGTGGAAACCACCATGTTTTATGCGAGTGTGGAAAACCAACACTTTTTGGTATTGGTGTAGTTCCGTGGTGTGGTAAAGAATCCTGCATCAGTAGGAAAGATAGCAGTCATTCTCAACAAAGACCTCCTCAACTGGTGCAACCCGTCGTGAAAAAAGAAGTTAGACTATATCCTTGCTATAAATGCAAAAAAATTCCTAGCAGCTATAATTATTTTGGCTACGACGATAACAATGGTGATTGGCCTCCTGAGTGCGAGGATTGTGCATTTCCGTCTCGGAAAGCCGCAGAGAAATTATAATCACGACAAATGAATACAGAAATTTTTGGGAAAAAGAACCATATTTTGAAAACGAAGAACGTGGCAGATGCGAAATCTCCGGTCTCAATTTTGTTGCCCATAACCGCTGAACATGTGATTAGTGTGACTAGTGTACCTATTTAAGAAAATATAAAAAAATTCGAAAAAAAAACTTTTTTTTATTCTAATTTTTCAGATGATAACGTGATATAACCGTATTTTCTAAATTTTCTATATTGCATCTAATCATATTACCATTATCATCAGAATATTCTACACTTTTTACACCTAATTGTAACATATATTTCGCACAATGACTACAAGGCTTACTATTTCTTAATCTACCATTATATTCTCTAACTACTATTATTGTTTTATTTGATAAAATTTCTCTTATTTTATTTAATAATGTCATACTACCAACATTTATTCGATTATTTATTATAGATAATCTAATATTATATGATGATAATAAATATGTATATATTGCATTAATTTCTGCATGCAGAGGTATATCAATTTTCATATTCGTCTGTGATATACGTTGGTTTAAGACACCACGGTGTTTTACCAGCAACCATTGAATAATGGGTCATTTCATTAGGTAACATAATATAATTCTTTAAAGATTTCTTATCTTCCTTCTTATCATTATATATTTGCCTAAAACTCATTTTTTTATTTAATGTTTAATGTTTAATGTTTAATATTTAATATTATTAATTTATTTACATATATTTTTATTCAATTTTTTTCAAGAAAAATAGTATTATTTACAAATAATAAACTATGTCTGAACTGAGAGGCTTTAGCCTCTCTAGAGTTTGCGCACGGGATTTACTAAATCCTGTATCTCTGCTAAAGTATAATCTGGTAAAGTTGGTTCAATCTTATTTTTTGTATATTTGTAAGAAATCATTTTTAATCCATATTTTATAATAGAATGAATAAATTCTAATACATCATATTTTGATTGTCTAGATACATGTTTTATTATATTATTAATATTAATTATCATATTCTCAATATATTTGGATCCTAAATTAGCGTTTTTTATTTTCATATTATCAATAAAGTATTTTGTAATATCATCTAATTTATAAATTTTTCTTCTATAAGATTTACCAGTTGATGATAATAATTCTACTACGGACATAACTGATTCTGCAAAATCCATTACTTTCTTTTCTTGATCTTGTGCCATTTTTTACTATTAAATAAATAATATGTTTCTAGATACATTAATAATTTTATCTTTAGATTAAAAAAATAATAATTTAAAATATATAAATTTTTTAATAATTTTTTAATAATTTTTTAATAATTTTTTAATAATTTTTTAATAATTTTTTAATAATTTTTTAATAATTTTTTAATAATTTTTAATAATTTTTTGAAAAATATAAAAAAAATTAAAAATAACTTTATTAGTTATTCAAAAATAGTCTAGAATAAGTGTTCATAATCTAGCGCATCATTGCCGTTATACATGTCATTGACACAATAGCGATTATATAGATGAATCCACCCTTTGGATTCTTCATCGCCATTATTTTTGCATTTTTCATATTTTTCAACAATATATTTTTTTAGCTCATGCCAAAATTGTTTTCTAGGAAAATAACTATCCCAGCTATAATCACCAACCATTTGATATTCTGTTATTAGTCCTCTAGAACCTACATAAATATCACAACCAACAGCATAATCCTCAAATATTAACTTGCAACCACAACCACATTCAAATGTGTCGATGTGACCATTATTAGCATTATTAGCATTATTATTATTGATATCCATTTTTATCTCTCTTAATAAAAATTATTAATAATTAAATAATTCAATTTTTTGATATTTTTTGATATTTCTTGATATTTCTTGATATTTTATTGAAAAAATTGAATATAAATATTTATATTAGATAATTCAATTAATCATTTATTAAATTAAATTATTTAATAAAGTTTTTGCATTTCATATTTTTGAAATTAAAAATGCCTATGGTATATAGTAAAAAGTATAAAAACACTAGACCATTTAAATGCACTATATGTAAAGAAAAATTTATGTTTTCTCGCGGCCTGCATTTTCATAATACAATCCATACTAATCCATTAGTATGTAAGTTTCCCAATTGTGGTAAAAAATTTTCAAGAGTTTGCTCTTATCAATTAAAACTTCATGAAAATAAGCATCATCGTTTAGTCATTAATAAAATAATTCTAAAGAGAAAAATTGATGATGAATTAGATGAAAAACATGAAAATCATGTAATTGATAAATTATATGAATTATCTGTAAAAAATGATGCAAATGATGCAAATTATAAAAATGATAAAGAAAACAAAAAAATAAAAATTGATACAACATTATTTAGTGCAAAAGTTGTTTCTGGCATTTTAATGCCTAATTTACCACGAGGATTTAAACCCCTTCCAGAATACGACACTGACAATGAATCATTTGATGATGAATATGTTTGTAGTAATAAAGATATATCTTTTTCATTTGAAAATCTTACATTACTGGCAAATGTTTGTAGCTCTATTTAGTAAAAATAATAAATTATTTTTTATGCTTTATTTTTTAATGCTTTTTGATTGGCTATTTTGGCTATTTCTTCTATTTGTTGTGTTTGATGTTTTTTTTGTTTTTGTATTATTTCCTTTATGTGTGCTTCCTATACTTTGACTAGTACTTTTAATAGTACTTTTTCTAGAATTAATTATTTTTTTTTGTATATTTTGTTTTAATTGTTCTTTCATTAGTGACATATGATATTTTTCATTTGTAATATATAATTCTATAAATTTTTTATTACCATCATATTGTAAATAATTAAATCCATCATAGCCACTTATTATTGTAAATTGTAAGAATTCTTCAAGTAATTCCGATGAAATAGGTATAGTATATCTAAATAAATTTATAAATATATTTTTATCTATTTGGTGTTCTGGTATTAAATTATTTTTATTTGCATTTTTATATTTTGAGATTATACTATTACCATCATTTATTTTACCAAAATACTTTATAAAAACATCCAATAATTCTATTAATTGATAATAATAATATAAAAAATAATTTATAAACATATCTTTATGTTTATCATCATATTTAACATATTTATTAAATGAATTTTTTATAAAACCTATTATTTCTTCATATATTTCTTTATCTTTTTTTTCCAATTTTTTTTCATGCCCTACATATCTATAGAAATCTCTAAATGAATCTATAAAACTTTGTGCATGAAAATATATAGATTTAAATCTACTTAAAAATTCTGTATTTGTATATGGATTATTTATTTGTAAAATAAATTCATTTATTTGTAATTTTATAAAATCATCTATATTATTTTTCATTATATTTTCTACAAATGTTAATATCATTTCTCTCATAATTATACTTTTTACATATTCAGTATGTGTATATTTAAAATCTAAATTAAATATTTTTCCAATAAAATCATCAAATGATTTTAAAGAACCTGTAGATAATGTTAATTCTTCATTTAAACCACGACATATATCATCAACCCCTATATCCATTTTATTAGTAATTTTTCTTTTAAATTTCATTCCGAGATCGTGATTTATACTTTTAAATGGTTTATTAGGTTTGTTATTTTTATTATTTTCATTATCTTGTATCAATTGTCTTTTGTTATTTTGATTATCATCGTTATATTCAATCATCTTAGGAAAACACATTTTACCAAAAAATGGCTTATAAAATAATTCATTAAAATAATTTATTAAATTAATTGACTTCTTATCACTATTAATATTAATAGAAACTGAAGCTAAAATAAGATTTAGAATATGATAGTCATTATTTTCATTATTTATAACATCATAAATAGTATGTTGTCTTTTGTCTTTTTTGAAAAAAGAATTAAAATTATTCCAAGTTACCCTTGAATTAAATATATTAGTATCTTCATTTGTACTATGAAGTTTTTGATATTTTGATGGTGATAGTTTTGTAGCTATTGATTTTTTAATTAATTTAATTGAACTATATAATTGTGATGCTCGCTTTTTAATACTGGGTTTAACACCTGTTCCTCCACCTGCTGTACTAGTATTGAATTGATTTATATTCAATAATTTTGGTAAAATACCAAAATTTAAAAAACTGAATTTTGACATAAATATATCTATTTTAAGCTTTAAATATTTTTGAATATCTATAATTTTATCGTTAATACTAAAATTTTCATTATAATCTTTTATTAATAAACTTAATTCTTCAAATATTTCTTCACCTAAAAATTCTTTTAATGATTCAACATTTAAATATTTATTAATATCAACAATTTCTTTTAATTTTTCAACTATTAATTTATTAATATTAATTTCAGATAATAATAATGATAATGATAATGTTTTTTGTTTTAGTATTTCTCTAAATAACTGTAACATATTGTTTATCAATGTAATAAAACTAATTACATTTGTAGTTAATACTTGCAAGTTCAATATATGGAAAAATATTTCTAATAAATAATCTATATCTTTGAATGTTATATTTTTTCTATTTCTTAAATTTAAATATAATTCTTTAAATTTTTCTTTTTTATTAGTATTCTTTTCATTTTTACTACTAAGTTTGCTACTAATACTATTATAAAATATATCTATTAGTGGTAAAAATATTATAATATTATTAAAATTCCTATATAAATAATCAACATAAAATTCCAATTTTATTGATAAGAATAATTTTTGTAAATTTAGTAATTCTTCATCTCGATTTTGTTTATAATATTCTAAACAAGATGCACATTTTTTATTTTCACTAGAAAATACAAATTCTTCATATTTATCTGCGTATAAATCTCTATTGAAATCTATACTGTCTATTTTTTCTATATTTTCTAAATTTATTTTTTCAAAGAATAAATTTGTTTGATCATATATTTTATCATAAAAATCTATTGATTTTTTTTCATCATCAAATTCGCATTTTTCTTTACTACAATTCCAATTTATATTTAATAAACCACCTTTTTGCATTTTCAAAGTTTTTTTTAATTTCATTTTTATTTTTTATTTTTTATTTTTTACTATATACATATGTTTTTATTATTTGTTTATTTTTTGTTTTATTAATTTGTTTCATTATTTATTTTTATTATTATTTATTTTATTTTTTATTATAAATAAAAAATGTTATTATAGTAATACATAAAAAGTGAAAATTATTTATAATATGGTTACTAAAATAATGAGTAAAAGCAAAAATAAAACAAAATTTAAATCTAGAAAAAGGAAAAGTATGAAGAAGAAAATTAATAATAGGAGTATGAAAGGTGGTGCGGCGAAACCTCCTGCGTCGAAATCTAGTGTTGCAACGAATCCTGCTCTTGTGGCTGCTGTCGCAGGAAAAGCATCTACTATGAGTACTACGGGTAACTCAAAAATGGCAACAGGAATTGATCCATCAAAAATGGGGGGAATAAATCCAGTTACATCTGAACAAATTTTAAAGAATTTTCAACAAGAAGAACAAAATTATAAAAACCAATCTATAGAAGACATAATAAAACAATATGAATCAATGAAATTTGCAGGTTCTTCTGGAGTACCATTTGGTCGAAATAATCCGCAAGGAGCAGTAATAAAACGTGCTATGAGAAAATATGGAAATCACGTTGCGGAAATGATGAAAAAATATGATGCAGATCCAAAAGCAGTTAATGCTGAGAAAGCACGATTAGAAAGTATTATAGATCCAAAAATGGCTCAAAAGATTGACCCTAAATTAGCTGGTATAGAACCTCCTAAAACTAGTAGTTTAGCACAAAATTCAAAATTAGCTAGTAGTTTAACACAACCATCACCTCAATCAGGATCAAAATCTATTTATGGTAATCCTAAAATGACTGGAATGGCTCCTGGTCCTGGTAAAAAACCTGGAATGTCTTCTGATCCTGGTAAAAAAATGGCTACTGGAATGGCTTCTAGTCCTGGTAAAAAAATGGCTACTGGAATTTCTGGAATTTCTGGAATGAGTGGTAAAAGTTTTAAACGTTAAAATTTTAATTTAAATTTTATTTTTTTATTTTTTTTATATAAAAAAAATATTTTTTATTTTTATTAAAAAAAAATATTTTTTTATATTAAGAAATATAATTTATTTCAAAAAATGGCTATTAAGAAAGTATCAGGTAAAAGCAAAAAGTTTTCTAAATCTAGCAATAAAAAGAAGACTATGAAGAAAGGTAGGAGTGTTGGTAGTGTTGGTAGTGGTGGTGGTAGTGGTGGTAAAAGAAGGAGTATGAGGGGGGGGAGTTTTTCTAGTCAGAGATGGAGTAGCAAACATCCTGTGAGGATGTCTCCAACAGCAAAACACTTCGCCAGAATGGCGAAAAGACAAAACAGTGCAAACCAAGCAAAACTATCAGCAGCACAAGCAGAAAGTGGTTGGAAAGATGTTTGGACTGGACCTAATTATGTAAAACCTACACATTATTTTCCTTCAGGTAATCTAGGTAATCCAAATAAAATAGCAGCATCATCATCTCCAGCATCTCAACCAAACAAATTTAAACAAAGAACAGGAAAAAATCCGGGTAGAAAAGGTAGAGGATATTTCTAAATAATAATTATTTTACAAGAAAAATAAAAATATTAAACTTATTTTTATACATCTTTCTCAAAACTATTTAAAATCTTAAAAAAATAAAAAAATAAATCTTGTTTATTCATCATTAATTATATGAAATTTCAGATAATGTTCTTTTAGATATACAAAATTAAAAGGAGCAAAAGGTTCGCAAATGGTCTCTATTATTTTTCTATAATCATAAGAATTATCATAACTTTCATCTTCAAACTTATCTTCAATAACAAATAAGAAATCATTATAATCCCAACTGACCCATATATTTTCTTCTCCTAAGTATTTACATAATATATCTTTCACAAAATAAAACCCTGGTGTTCCAGTCTCATCGCCAAAATCTGCTTCTTCGTTACCTTTTACAGAAATTGCAATAACTCTTATTAAAGTCATCTTAAATTTACTAATTATTAAATTTTGTTTTTTTTATTTCAATTTTTTCAATATAAATCAATTTATTCTAAATTATCTTCAAATATTTCACTATCAAATTTTATTATAACCGTTAAGAATAATTGCTTTAACTGTGTTTCTGTTAAAATCTTAGTTAAATCTATAATATGTTTATCTTTATTATATCGATGTTTGGTTTTCCATATTTCTAGAATTTCTATTTTTTTATTTTCATATTCAATTGTAAATTCCCACTCACCGGCTTTTTTATATTTTTCTGGTATAGCATTTATTATAATGGTTGATAATTCTTCATTATCAAGAAATTCTGCAAGTCCAAACATTTTTGGGTTGAGATTGGATATGTGGTAGGGAGATTTGATTTGTGGTTGGGTTGGATATATATTATTAATAAAAATAGTTTTTTAAGTTGAAAAAAATGTTATATAAAAATAATATAAAGATTAATTATATATATTATATATATTATTTATATTTTGTGGGTTGGTTGTTTAGTTTGATATTTGTTTCAGAATTGTTTGCGTGCGGGCTTTTTAGAAAAAACTAAAATGAGTCTAGAAGAATTAACAAAAGAAAATATAATTTTAAAAGAACAAATTAAAGAATTAAAAGACAAATTACAAAAATCTGAAGATAATAACAAGAGATATACAAATAGTGATGCTCATAAAAAATATTATTTAGAACATAAAGACGAAGTTAAAACAAAAGGTAAAGAATATTTACAAAAACTTAAAGAAGAAGACCCTGAAAAATTAAAAGCTTATTGGAGAAAAAGTAATGAAAAAAGAAAATTAAAAAAAAATGAAATTAAAATTGAATAAAATATTTTAATTATTATTATAAAAATTTAAATTTAAAAATAATATCTTACATATATATAATAAAACTCTGTCAGCAATATGTCTGCATTTAATGATTTAATTAATAATGATAATAATGATAATAATGATGGTAATACTTCAACTGAACCTCCAATTCCTAAAATTAAAAAAGATAAAAAAAAATATAAATCAAAAAATTGTTCATGTGGTGAAGGTGTAGCTATATATAATATATTAGGTCAAAAAGCTAAATATTGTTCTAAATGTAGAACTAATGGTATGCAAAATGTAAATGTTAAAAGATGTATATGTGGTTTAAAAACAATAGCATTTAATTTACCTGGCAAATTAGCGCAATATTGCAATGATTGTAAATTAGATGGAATGGTAAATGTAAAAACTAAATTATGCGAATGTAAAAAAGCACAACCTACATATAATTTTCCAAATATTAAAAAACCAATTTGTTGTAAGCAATGTAAAAAAGTAGGTATGGTTAATACAAAAGATAATAAATGTAAGTGTGGATTAGCTATTCCAATTTATAATTTTGAAAATGAAACAAAACCAATATGTTGTAAAGAATGCAAAGAATCACTAATGATAGATTTAATTAATAAAAATAAATTATGTGGATGTCCTAAAAAAGTAAGAGCTACTTTTAATATTGTAGGAGAAAAAGCAAAATATTGTAGTTCTTGTAAGCTTAATGGTATGGTAAATGTAATTGACCGTAAATGTAATTGTGGTAAAGCACAACCTACATTTAATTTAGTTGGTAAAAAACAAGCTATTTGTTGTAATTCTTGTAAAACACCAGAAATGGTTGATATTAAAAATATTGATAAACTTTGTACTAAATGTAAAAAATATAGAGCTAATTTTAATGTCGAAGGTGAATCTAAAGGTATATTTTGTAAAGATTGTGCTGACGACGGAATGTGTGATGTAACTCATATAAAATGTAAAGGACAAGATGGAATATGTCCTCTAAAACAAAGAGGTAATCCTAAATATAAAAATTATTGTAGTACATGTTATTCTTATAATTTTCCACTAGATCCATTAACATTACAAATAAGAAAAAAAACTAAAGAAATTGCTGTTCGTGATTTTATTAATAGTAAATTTGAAGGGTTTCAACATGACAAACCACTTTGGACTGGTAATTGTGATTGTACTATTAGAAGACGTTTAGACCATCGTAAATTAATTGGTAATACTTTATTAGTTATTGAAACTGATGAAAATCAACATAAATCATATGATGAAATGGATGAAGAAATTAGATATGATGATTTATATATGGCATTTAGTGGTAAATGGATTTATATTAGATTTAATCCTGATGTTTTTAATAATAGTGCATGTGATAAAAAAAATCCTGCAATTACTGATAGATTTAATACTTTGGAAAAAGAAATAAATAAACAAATTAAAAGAATTGAAAAAGAAAAAAATAAAGAACTTTTAGAAATTGTTTATTTATATTATGATGGTTTTGAATACAATAAATAATTTATTTCTTACCAAAATTTAATTTAGTTTGTTTTAATTTTTTTATAGTTATTTCATGATTTGGTTTTTCAACTTTTTTTTCTTCTTTAACTTCTTCTGTTTGTAATATTTCAATAGGTTTAATCCACTTATCAATAGTATTTACTTTATTAACTTTAGAATTAGCATAATCTATAAGTGGTTGAAAAATTAACTTTTTAACCATTAAAGTTTTTAATTGTTTTATTTTTTTTTCTGTTTTTTCTTTATCTCCCAAATACTTATTAAACCATATATTTTCTATTTCTTGATAATAACCTTTGCCGAATGGAAAATTTGGCAGCTTCTCTACTATTAATTCAAATATTTGACTAATAGGTTTTATTAATTGACTTTCTATATATTTTTCATAATCTAATTGTAATTTATGTTTTCTTACATAATCTACATGTTCTATACGATCGGCATTAAGATATTCCACTCCTTTTTCTTCAACTATTTTAATAAATAAATAAGGTAATCTTTCATTACTCGCTGGTTTTGTTCCAGGATCTCGATCTGTCATCCTCTGGGCTAACATTGCATGCGGGATGGAGTCTATATCCTTATAAAAACTTGCTAGTGTCTTACTGATTACAAACATATTCAAATCAAATTTACCGTCAATCATTTTTTTAATTTCTTCTTGAACAAATTCAATTGCTTTAGGAACATTTTTATTTTTTACTATACAATCAATAACTCCTAAATAACAATGTTTAAGAATTGGGGCATTATCACGTCGACGGGTCACCAACCCCATACTTATCTGTTTGTAACTATCTGCATTATCTTCATATTTTAATGCAAGATATCTTTTTTTAGCAATCAAAATGAATGGAAATAACACTTTTTCGTATGCTAAACAGTGCACTCCTGGAAGCTCGACCTTAATTTTAGCTTCAACTTCTTGACCAATTTTTATAGCTCTTAAAATCTTTTCTCTGTCTGAAAGTATTTCGCCATCATACTTCTCCAATTTGAACCCAAAGAAACAAGAGTCCGTATCGCCATATTTTACGTCACAAGGGTACTCCCTTAAAACAAAATCACGAGCATGAATTATACGAGCGCGTCCGCCTGCTGTTGTCGATGCTGCGATTTGAGGTTTATATATTTTGCTAGTAATACTGCCACAGGCTCCGTACACTGAATTAGCTGTGACTTTATAAGCTAATTGTAACCCATCTAAAATAGATTTCTTAAAAGGGTCAGGTTCTGATTCCATTAACTTTTTATTAATTTTTCGAGATTTAAGCAGACTCATTAAAATACGAGGTATAAGTCCTTTTGAACCATCAGGATACTGAACGAAACGAATAATAGAAGTTCCGCATTTACGCTTACCTTTTGACTTAATCTTAGGATTAATCCATTCAAAATTATCATAAGAACGATCTAAATAAGTTAAACCTAATTCTTGTAAATGTTTTGCACCATTTTCACCTAACCAATATGGATCTTCGCAAATTCGATCATGGCTTAAATCACTTGTAATTATTTCACTAGGATATAGAGAACTAAAATCTAATACAACGACGGGATTTTCGGTGTAAATATCACATTTTGGCTCTAGAACTATTGCGCCCTCATATCCTTCATTATTAAGGTAAATCTTATTAAAATCATTTTTTAATGTAAATTTATGAGTTTTATTATCTTCAACAGAATCTTTCTCATTATCAACAGATTCACCATCCACACCATCCTCGTCGCAAGAATCTTCAATTTCTCCAGCACCAGATTCTTCAATATCAACTAAATCGTCCAAATCCCTTTCTCCATCAGGTTCTAAATCCTGAGAAACAATAGTATGAACTCTTCTAACCGAATCATCCACATCTAATTCTTCTGGCTCAATTTTTTCAAGAACGGGTAATAAGAAATCCTCTTTGGCACATTCATTTGTAACCAGACTAAAAGCTTTAATGCCCTGACCTCGCAGAAATATATATGCAAATGGTACTAGACACACATTGCTCATTCCGAAATTATTAGTTATCACATCTAGCTTACGAAGCAGACGAATAAGCAATACACAATCCTGAATACAATATTTAGCAATTTCTGCACGTTCGGCATTAGAACCTTTCTGCATACGAAATATATCTTGAGGTGTAATATCATCTTTACCTAGACCCCAAACGGGACCCGATGTAAGACAAGATTTAGGAACCGCTCGATCTACTTTTATTTTCTTATTTTCACGATCTATTTCTAGAATCTTCAGTTTTTCACCATCAAATAATTTTGCAGTAGTTGCAGCCATACTAATAACTATGTAATTACCAATATCTAGTTCATTTATATTATCCACTTTGAGATAAGTTGATTCTTCCAATGAAGAACTATAATCACCTTCGCATGTAGTTAATATGTCTTTAATTTTGCCAGATATATAAAATTCAGCAACACTATCTAATTTATAAGATGGTAGCTTGGTCAATGAAGCCTGACAAACTTTGAGTAAATCAATTTGCACCCGTCCTGGCATATTAAAATAATAGAGAAAATTATCCCCCAAAGCACTACTGCTTAATTTCTTATTAATAATACCACCTTTAGCTTCTGGAACCTTTTTTACTATCGAATCATCTAACCGACCCAAATTAATAAATTTCTGGTATTGAGTATTTGCTTCCAGCGTTTTCATATCTTCTTTAGATAAAGTAACTCTTTCAACATCAATTGCCAAATCTGAAATACGGTCATACATAAATGATTCATCAAAACCAAATGTATTATAACCAATTATAATATCTGGATCGTGTAGCTCTATTAATTTTGTCCATTCTAGTAATACATCACGTTCCATAATTTTAGAAATTACTTCACACGATTTATCACCTACATTGAATTTATCACAGCCTCGAAGCGTAATAATATTATTATGACAAATGCCGGATTCACCATAGCGCCAAAATACTGTACCAATCTGAATAACTTTATCACCTTCGGCAAAACCGAAAGCCTTATTGATTTCATGATTCACAAAACGGACAATAACTTCTTTGGTTATGATTTTATCTTGTAAATCACGAACTAATATATCGTGTTTTTTCGCAACATCTGCAATAACTTTTTTCAAATCTTCAAGACTAAATCTCGCACTTTTCTTAGTCTTTGCGGCTTCAATTGCAGTGACTTCATTGACTGCTTTTTTCATTTCAGTATTGGCTTTTACTTTGCGAATAGAATGATTGCATATTGAATATATTTTTTCTACAAATGCAGTAAATGCATTACTATTAACGAAAACTTTTGCCCGCATCGGCTTTTTTAGATATATTAAATCTATTTCATTATCTAAATTGGCAAATTGACCAAATCCAAGAGCCTGTTTAATGCGGTTTGCAAAAAATAACTCTTTATCGGCAATGCATTCTTTAGCTTTAATATATTTAATTACTTCACGTAAATAATTTATTTCTTTATTTTTATTAGTTACATTTGTTCCACTAGTTGATTCTAATAATGTATCTAGATATGCTTTCGCATTATTAATATATTCTACTTCATTAGAATTATCGGAATTAGCAGAATTAGCAGAATTAGTATTTGAAGATTTTTTAATTTTACTTTCAATATATATAAATTCTTCTGGAATAGTAAGTTTATTATTTACATTGGTTGAATTAATACTTCTTTTATGTAAAACATCATATTCTTTCTTTTCAATAATTTTAACATTTTTAATCCATGAAATAATCAGTTGATTTGACAGTTTTTTACAATCTTTTTTAGGAATAGGAAAATCACCATGGCTAGAATCAGCTTCAATATCAAAACTTGCAATTAGCAAAGGTGGGATATCAGTTTTCTCTAATGGGCATATTTCAGTCCAATCACAAGAGATATTTATCTGCGTTTTCGATTGATGTGTTTCTGTTTTAAATTTATTACCGGCAATACTTATCCAACTGGACGGTTTTACTTTAGTATCATGTAAAAATCGCAATACTGGTTCCAAATCACTTTCATATAAATTATATTTAATAGCTGTATTTGTTTTACCAGATATTTTAAGTTTTTTCGGATTTTTGAAAGCACGTTCCATAAATCGATGACCTTGTTTGCTTTTATGGGCAACTTTTAAAAATTTGAATTTTTGTTCATTCATAAAAGTCCAAAAAATCTTTTTCTCGACAAGCTGGGTTTTCAAATTCTTTTTTATTTCTGGTGATACTTCATATTGTTTTGTTTTATTATTAATAATAGGTCCCACTACAGAATCTTTATAATATCTGCAATTTTGCTTAAATGTATCTGTAAATTTATAGTCTTTATTTGCAACAGCTTCTTCATATTCTACTATTTCTTCTTCCGTATAATCTTCACATTTAGAAGAATCAAATGAATCTACAAAATCTTGTGTTTGTTTATCATTAAAATTATCGGGTATTTGCAAATAGAAATATGGCATATAATTTTTAACACGAACGCATACACTGTGACCTTCTGCTGTTACACCAAAAATGAATATTGTATATGCTTTATTATGTTCTTGATTTAAATAACATTCTTTGCGTTCAATGGGTGATTCACTAGGTAAATCACACTCATACCAATCTAAAGCTAGAAACTCTAGTTGTTCTGAATTATTAACTATTACAGGATTTGATTTTCTAGGTTTATATACTGGTAAATCGGACATTTATTTAGATGATTGATTTATTGTTTTTTTGTTTTATTGTTTTATTAATTTATTAATAATAAATTTATATAAGTTTTATATATTTATATATAATTTTGTCTTTAATATTTCAAATTATAATATCAATTATAATATCAAAATATATAAAATAATTTTTCAATTTTATAATTTATATTTTTTTATTATTTTTGAATTTTATAATTTTTCAATTTTATAATCTAATTAAAATATAAGTAATATAAATTTAAAAATAAAGATGGCATCATCTAAAAAAATATCTAAAAAAAAATCAAATAAGTCAGATATTTTTTTTATATTTGCACAATTAGATACAGTATTCATACTTATTGCCTTTGTATTCATACTTATTCTCTTTGTACTTTTTATAGGATATTCATTTTATCTATTAATTAAATATATTATAAAAAAAATAGAAAACTATGATGATTATTATACTTGTACTATGACATTAAATGATATTGATCCCATGAATGTAAATCAATATATGAAATATAATAATAAATATATTCCTTGTGGTGATTGTAAAGGTGCTACATTAAAAGTTATAGTGAATACCTGTGCAATTGATGAAGATGGTGTTCAATCGCCAAATTGTAAGCCAAATGTAAATGTTGTAAGTTCAATTCCAAAACCTATAGATTTTGCAGAATCAAATGTTGCATTTGATAAAATAGATAGTTATTTTTGTCTTAATTAAAAATTAAATTTAAGTAACTATTTTTTATATTTTATAAATCAGAAATTATTTTAATCAAATTTACATATTATTTTATAATTATATTAGTTTTATTTTTATCTAATTTAATAATAAATAATAAAAAATAAATATAAATGGTTACCAAAAAAAAATTAGTTTTAAAAACTAAAGAAATTGTGAAAGATAAACCTAAAATAAAACTAGTTTTAAAAACTAAAAAAGTTGTGAAAGATAAACCAAAAGATAATAAAAAATACAAATTAGTTTTAAAAACAAAAAAAAATAAATCAAATGTAAAAAAAAATACTGAATCAAATACTGAATCAAATACTGGATCAAATACTGAATCAAATACTGAATCAAATACTGGATCAAATACTGATTCAAATACTCATTCAATTTCTCAATCAAAATCTAAAAGTCCAATTACTACACATAAATATACAAAATATTATCCTTCAATCTTAGACCCCAATTTCAGTCAAAAAATAGCAAATCATAATGTATTTAAAAAATATAAATTAAATACCAACAAATTAAAGGTGCAAAAACTATATGAATCATTTGAAAATAATAAGGATGTAAGTGTATCTGATGATTATAAAAAGAAAGATCCTTTTGTATATATTTTAAAACCCATACAAAAATTGCTCCGTAATTTTATATCTCCATATACACCCTATAAAAGTTTGCTAATTTATCACGAAATGGGTGTTGGTAAAACTTGTACCGCGATTACTATTGCAGAAGCTTTAAAATCTATTGTAACTAATTCCAAAACCAAAATATATGTTATTAGACCAGATGAAATAGTTCGCCAATTATTTGATATAAATGTTGTTAGTAATGGTAATCCAAATTATCAATGCACTGGTGATACATATCTAAAAAATCTAAATTTAAAAGAAATGGTTGATAATTGTAGTTCCAGAAACAAAAACAAAGATATCAGTTGTGCTCAATTGAAATCCAATATTGATAAAGAAATTAAAAAAATATATGAATTTATAGGTGCCGAATCATGGGCTAATAATGTAGATAAAGAACTTAAAATGAAAACAAAAGGTATTCATAATGAAAATGAAAAAGCAGCAAAAGAAAGACAAATTATATCTAAAAGATTTAATAATTCTGTTATAATTATTGATGAAGCCCATAATTTGCATGATAATAGCGATAATAAACCTAAAGTAGTGCCTCCAGTTTTAAATAAGGTTCTTAAATATTCATCTAACTTACGACTTATTTTACTTACTGCTACACCTATTTATGATAAACCCCAGAATATAATTAGTATAATTAATTATTTTCTTATTAATGATAAGAGGAATCCTTTAAAAGAAAATGATGTTTTCGATAATTATGGTAATTTAAAATCAAATGGTAGAAAACTTTTAGAGGAAAATACACGAGGATATATTAGTTATCTACGTGGTAATAATCCATATGAATTTCCAATACGTTTATCTGCAAAATATAATATACCTGACCAAATGCTAGATCTAAAAAAATATCCAAAATATAATTTTAATAATAAAAAAATGGATAAAACCGATAAGATAAATCATTTAGAATTGGTTGATTGTCCATTGCAAAAGAATCAACTCGATATTATTAATTATTATATTAAAAATAATCATATAAAGGATATAGATGAAGATGAATTTGATAAATTTGAAGAAGGTGAATTAGATTCTGAATCAGATATTGAAACAGATAATATTGAAGTAGAAAATGCCGAAGTAGAAAATACCGAAGTAGAAAATGCCGAAGTAGCAAATAATGAAGTACCAATTAATAATGAAGAAATAGAGAAGCCTATTAATAAAAAAATAAAACTTACTCTTAAAAGCAAAGCAAATAAAACAATTATGAAGACAATTAAAAAATCGCTTGTAAAATCGGTTGCAAAATCAGTTAAAAAACCTAAAACTATAGATAATAGTGATACATTTAAAACCAAAGGAGTTGCATATCAATTAGAAAGACAACTCAGCAATTTTGTATATTTAACTCTAGATGAATGTAATAATAATGCTAAGTTTTCAACTGGTTCTAGTGGTCTTAATCAAATCGCAACAAAACAACACAATAAATGGACTTATCAATTTAATGATCCAGAATATGGTAAAAGATTTAAACTACCAGAATTGAAAAATTGGGGAGCAAAAATTGCTAAAGTAGTAGAACGTATTATAGCCAGTAAGGGTACTGTATTTGTATATACAAGTTTTATAGATTCTGGAGTTATACCTATTGCTTTTGCATTAGAAATGAATGGTTATAGAAGATACAAACAGAATAATATACCTTTACTTGATAATAAATATAAGGATGCAACATATAGGGGTGATTATATAATTTATACTGGTAATAAATCATTATCTCTTTTTGCAAAAGAATATCTCGATAATAGAAGTGATATGATAAACGAAACTAGTGTAAAAGTATTTATTGGTACAAGTAAAGCAAGTCAAGGGCTTAATTTGTTTGGCTATCGTGAAGTACATATTCTTGACCCATGGCATAATATTAATTTAATTGAGCAAAGTATTGGACGTGTAATTAGAACAGGTAGTCATTCACATTTACCACCACAAGAAAGAAATGTAACTGTATATCAATATGCAACAACTATGGGTGATAGAGAATCATTTGATTTAAAAATATATAAAATATGTGAAAATAAAGCAATAAAAGCTGGTGTAGTAGAAAAAATACTTAAAGAAAATGCATTTGATTGCGAATTGAATAAAGATATTAATTTTTATGATTCAAAAACATATGGAAATAAAATACCTCTTATTACATCTAATAATAAAAAAATAATGGTTTCACTTGCTGATGCAGAATATTCTAGAAGCTGTTTTTATATGAAAGATTGTGATTTTAAATGCAATGGTAATTTTAAGAAAAATGATTCTGATATATATTCTAATGTACCTATTATGAAATTTAACTTTGAAAAAGATGTTGAAGAATATAAAAATTTAATTTTACAATTAATTAAAAGTTCTTTAAATTTGAAAATTGATAATTTGAAAAACTACCTCCAAAGCAGCTTTTCTGAAAAGCCGCGCCAAAACAATGCAGACAGCTTTTCAGAGAAAGCCAAACCAAAAAGGAGGGAGCTCGAGGGAACCTTGGTTCCTTCGTTATGGGAAGACGAAGAAATATTTAATCATGCAATACAAGAAATTATAAATACAGACCTCATAATTACTGATAATTTTAATAGAAAAGGTAAAATTATATTAGCAGGTGAATATTTGAGATTTATACCAGAAGGTAATACTGAATATAATATATCTATTCAAAAGCAACAAATGAAAACACCTAATAATTTTTCACAAATAGATTTGAAAGAATATATATCAATATTAGATGATAAACATAAAAAAACTGTAGAACTTGAAAAGCAAAATTATGATGAAATATTAAACAACTCATTATTTAAAAAGACAGAAGATATATTTTATGAATTACATTCAAAACAATTTTTATATAATGTGAAAATAAGTTTTGAAAACCTTTTAGAAATTATATTTACTAAACTAATTTATTCATTTAAGCTTATCATATTAAAAACTCTATTAGAAAAAATTATAAATAATCAAAAACTTTCTAGCAATGAAAACAAACTTGAATCTATAATAAAATCACATATTATTAATATAAATGATATATTTCCTAATGCAAAGAAAGATAAAAATCCTATAAAAAACATTTATGGTTTTATTATACAAAATGAATCGAAACTTGAATTTTATCAAGTTAATGATGATAATAAATTTGAAAAAACATTAGGTAATATTAATAAAATTATTGAATTTAAGCGTAATATTATGAATAAAACACCTTATGCTCAATTATATGGATTTATTAAATCTGAAAAACAGAATTCAGAACCCGTATTTAAAATAGCTGATATTTTATCTAAAGGTGATAAAAAATCCGTTAAAGGTTTAACTTGTATATCGAAAACATATTCTGAAATAAAGAAAACTATAAATAAATTAGATGATAAAATTATAAGGTCTGGAGTTAAAAATGATTCTAGAACTTCATTTTGCAATGATGTTGAAATATTATTAAGACGTAATGATGCAATTAAGAAAAATGGTAAAAAATGGTTTTATAATCCAGAAGATTATTTTATTAATTTTGAATATGATAAGTAAATATTAATTTTTTTAGTTTTTATTTTTAGATTTTAGTTTTTAGATTTTAGTTTTTAGATTTTAGTTTTTAGTTTTATTATAAATTAAAAATTGATTATAAAATTTAATATATATTATTATATAATAACTTAAAAATTAAAATTATTATATAATATATATTAAATAATATATTAAATAATATATTAAATAATTTAATCATTAATAGTTAATTTATTTATATTAAAATGGATAAGAAACAAGAAGAAAAGAAGACTGAAGAAAAGAAGACTGAAGAAAAGAAGACTGAAGAAAAGAAGACTGAAGAAAAGAAGACTGATAAGAAAAATGTTGATGATACAAATTTACAAACTAGCAATAAAGAACTTTATAAAACAATAGTAAAAGAAGACTATATATATTTAAAACCTACTGATTTAAATTTTAAAATAGATAATATTATTTTATCTAAATTGAAACGTAAGATTGAGGGTAAGTGTATTAAAGAAGGCTATATTATTCCAGATTCTGTTATTATTCAAACTCGTACTCTAGGTATGATTAACAATGCTAGTTTTGACGGGATGACTACATATAAAGTAACTTTTACTTGTAATATTTGCAATCCTATAAATGGTCAAATTATTAGATGTAAAGTAGGTAATATTGATAAATCTCAAGTAATTTGCTATATTGATGAAGAAGAAATATCACCTATTGAAATTTATTTATTCAAACAACATCACGTTGGTAATGAAGAATATGCATCTTTAAAAAATGGCGACATTGTTAGTGTTAAAATTGGTGGTAGTAAATGGGAGTTTGAGTCAACTCAAATAATATCTATTGCACAACTTATTACTATTGTATAATTTATTTACAAATGCCTTAATTTCATAATAATTTCGTATAAGAATTTGTGCTTTTCATCATTACTAGATGGTATTTTGCTTGCAAATCTATATGGATTTTTAATAACCAAATCTAGGATTTTATTATCAATATAGGATTGTTTGCTAACAGTTGGTGTATTATTAAGTTTGCTAGATACGTGTTCGCTACATTTTGAAATAATTTGTTTTATTTCCATTTTTTTCATTTTTGGTTTTATTTTACCTTCTTTATATAAATCGTGAAGATGCTCAATCATATGATAATTACCATACCAAGTCCTAAACATTTTTGGTGTAATTTCCGAATTATAATTATCTAGAAAGAATGATTGAATGATATCTGGAGTAATAAATTGAATAGATTGTTTTAAACCATCTTTTTCTTTATCATATTTAAAAATATAACCATCTTTAGATGCATTTGCAATTAGTATTTTTAATATTTTAACTATATTGGATTTTGGATTATTATCAGTATAGCTATTTAATATACCTTTTTTACCAATAAATTCTATTTTAAACTTATTATTATTTGTAAATACTATATGATCTTTTTTTAATGTAGTAATACCATAAGAATTATTATCATTTGCATAACATTCATTACCTATGCGAAAATGATACATACGTAACATATAAATTATAATTGGTACATAATCTTTTGGTAGTGACCATTTATCATATGATTTAGATGCTAGAGTATTTAATGCAATTTCATTATCTTTTTCTATTTTAACTATTGCTTTACCTAAATCCATAATATTATCATATTTGCGATTATTACGTTTCTTAGTATATTTAGGATTATATACATACTGTCTTCTACCTCGAGCATCTGTACCTATTGCTTGTATTTTATTATTTTCCGATTTTGCAACAACTAAATCTTTGTACATAGGTGGAATATATATCGAGTTTAGCCGTTTAATCAAAATTGCATCTGTAACAACTTTATTATTTATTATATGGAATTGTTTCTTGGTAGATTTTGTATTTTTATTTTTGGTATTTTTTGTATTTTTATTTTTCGTGTTTTTATTATTTTTAGATTGATTATTTTTATTTGTTTTATTATTAAGTGCATTTAATCTTTCATACTTCCAGAATTGCCTTTTATTAAAATTTGATGTTTCATCATCTTGTTTTATATTATTTATATTTTCTTCTTTTTTATTTTCTGTCATTTTTATTTAATATTATGTTATATTTTATTCTAGATATATAATTAAAAAAATATTTAAAAAATATTAAAAAATATAGAAAAATATTAAAAATATTTGTTCAATATTTTTTAATATTAATATATGTATATATGTATTTTTACCATGATATTGTAATGCTTGGACTTCCTGTAGATAATCCTAATGTATAAGGTGTAGTTGGTACTAAAGAAGTACCTGCATTACCACCTAAATAATTTATTGAACTAATTCCACCTACTAAACCACCTCCACCAGCACCACCAACAGAACCACCAACATATGCTGAACCAGTAAGACCAGCATTAGCACCATTACTACTAGTACCAATACTACCTGATGTTGAAAATACTGTTGAATCTAGACCTTTATTACCCATAGCCCCACTTCCACCACCTCCTGCAATAATTAAAGGAGTTTTATTTAAATATAATGCAGAAAGACTACCTCCAGAACCAAAATTATATGACCCATTACCACCATTACCAAAACTTTCAGGAACAGCAATTTTACCTCCTAAAACTACTTCAGCATTACCAAAATCTCCGCCATTACTAATTCCATTATTACCAACATAAACATTATATATTTGACCTGAATAAACACTTAATGTTGCTGTGATTAAAGCTCCCCTACCACCTTTACCAACATCATCATAAGTATTACCACCATTACCACCAACAACAGTAAAAGTTGCTTGTTTTACACCATCAGGTACTGTCCATGAACCAGTTTGACCAGCATTAAATGTAATCGGAGATTTAACAGTTATTTGTGTAATTGTAGGATTAGAGATAGTTGTTTGTGAATTTGTTTGTGAAATTGTAGGATTAGAGATAGTTGTTTGTGAATTTGTTTGTGAAATTGTAGGATTATATATAGTTGTTTGTGGTTTTGTTTGTGAAATTGTAGTATTAGATATAGTTACTTTAGCACTTTTTTGTGAATTTGTAGGATTAGATATAGTTACTTGTGGATTTGATCGTGAAATTGTAGTATGTGGATGAGTACTTGATGATTGCATTATTGATGATTTATTATAAAAAAATATAAAATATATTAGTAAAACTATAGACAATGTTATTGCAATTCCACCAATAAATTCTAAAATTTTTGTTTTTCGTGTGTTTTTCATTTTATTCTAGATTTATTCTAGATTTATAAAATTAGATAGATTTTTTATTTTTTTAATAATTATTATATATGAATATATTTTTTTAATAATTATTATATATAAATATATTATTTGAATTATAAATAGAAATAACTTTTATAAAATAGAAATAAAATAAAATAAAATTAAATAATGAATATGATCTAAACAAAATTATATTTCTTAATCCATTCATTATATCTAGGAACTAAAATAGTTTCAATATTCTTGTTATCTAAAAAATTATTACATTTTAATAATTCATATAAATTCAAATCTTTAGTTTTACTGCTTTTTTTGCTTTTTTTATTAGTCATATTACGCATATTAGGCATACTAGGCATATTATCATAACACGTAAGCAATAAATTGGTTTTTTCAATAGCATTATTATTTAATTGACTCATATTCTTAATAAAATTATTAATTTGGATAATAAATGTTTCTGGCATTTGGTCCTTGTCTATAATAGCGTAATTTAATTTAAATCCATCTAGAACTTTATATAAGTTTTCTATTTGTGATTCACTTATACCCAAAAAATTAATACCTACTACATAAAATTCACCGCTATCTGGATTACTAGAATAAGGTTTAAATAAAGATACTTGTTCGAATGCAGTATAATATAGATATAGAAAACCTAAGAAGAACCCACTAGCATTATATGTATCTTTATTCAATCTTATAAAAGGTGTAAAATGTTTTATACAACAAGAACCACCTTTGCTACTACAAGCAACTACAGTAATAGCTTGCGCTAAATCGAGTTTTTGGAGTAGAAAAGGGTCATTGTCAGTACTCAAACCACCATCTCCACAAATGAAATCTATTTTTTCATCCTTATTTGATGATGTTGATGATGTTGATGAAGATAACCATTGCTCGCTAATATATTTACGAAACCATTTAATATTTTTTACTTTAGTAATATCTCCAGTATTATCCGCACCCCAGAGCCATTTTTTAGGATTATTCTTAATTAATTTATAATCATCTGTAATTGTTTTGCCAACAAATTTAGATTTATTATCTGCATTATAAGGATTAAGACTATTTGCTCTCCAATCATAATTTTTCATATCTAAGTTGGAACGTTTTTTTGATGCAAAATATTTAGTTGCTAGAATCATTTGACCGGGTGCTTCACATATATGAAATACTTTAAAGGATTTACTATTTTTATTTATTATGGATGGAAATGTTTCTAGAACCTCCCATAATTTTGTAAATGCATTGCTAATTGTTGGAGCGGGTAATTGATTGTATCGATTACTTATGAATTTACTTAATCCTCGTGTAAAATCTTCAGTAGCATATGTAACTTGATTTGGCATTTTATGAGTAATTTTTCCTTTATCTCTAATTTCTTTTTTTAATGTATGTAATTCATTTATTGATTCATAATAACTATTTAATATATCAGAAGAAAATGGTTTAGATACTTTGAAATTATTATATGCTTCTTTATTCAAATATTTTGATTCTTTATCATTATATTTTATTAGAGAACTATTAATTGGGTTATTCATACTATAAAAAGTATTTAATATATTTGATACATTGTTTTTATTCGATTTTATTATCAAACCTAATTTAGATTCATATTTTTGTGATTTTGTATGTGATTTTGTATGAGATTTTGCATTTTTTTTTGTAGTTTTCTTTGATTTTTTACTAATAAAATCAGATAAACTAAAATCTAATAATTTAGAATTAAAAGGTTTTTGTTTAACTGGCATTTTAATTTATATAACCTATTAGCTTATTAAATATAGATATTATTTTATTTATAATGAATAAATATACAAAAATAAAAAAATTATAAAATTTTATTTTTTTCAAGTCTTTTAATTTTATATTTTTTTAACCAATCTTCATTTTTTGCTTCTACATAATCTTTAATATGTTTTATATAATCTTTTCCAATTAAATCTTTATTATCTACATAATATATAATACGCTCAATTGAATACATATAATTAGATACTATTTTATCATATTTAGATGATAATTGTACTATAAATGATTCTGGATACATATCATTAAACATATCAGTATTTGGTGGTTCATATGTTACTTTATTAAATTTATCTATTTGTTTAATTAAATATTCTAAATCTGTTTTATCAGTTCCTAAATAATATTTAGCAATAATGTAAAATTCCTTAGATTGACTATTTTGAACTGGTTTAAAAAAATACATTTCTTTAAAATTTTTATATGTTATATATATTAAATTCCAAATAAGTGGTATTTCTAATGGTAAGTCTTTAATTTTATAAACCATTATACCATTAAGTGGTAATGAATATAGAATAGCTAGATACGAACTATATGCAACTAATTTATATTTTGGGTCTTCTTGTTCTAAACCAGCATCAGATGTAATTAAGAAAGGCACATTACTATCACTATCACTATTATTATTTATACTAAATGATTTTATTATTTTTGAATAATATACAATATTATCAGGATTTGTAATATCACCTGTATTATCAACACCCCAATCCCAATTTTTAGGATGACGTTTTATAATACCATAATAATCTTTAATATCAGCTAACCTTGGATGCAAACTTTGTGCTAACCATTCGAACTTATTAAATTTAGTTTTTGTATATATATAATTATTTAAACAATTAATAAATGTTCCTGGTGCTTCAGCAAAGTGAAATGATTTAAATGTTCCAGATTTATTCATAGGTATAATATTACATTCTGATATAATTTCATACATTTTAAGCCACGCTTGTGATATACTATTGTCTCCTAATATACGTTGAACTTTAAGATTAAGATTATTTGATTTATCTTTACCTTTCGTTCTATAATATCTAAATTGTTCTTTAAAATAATCATAATCTTCATTTGGATTAAATTTAGCAAAATCTTTACGAGAATCAATCATAAGACCAATTTGCACTATTAAATTATTACTATTAAATAATGCTTTATCTAGAGATACATTTGTAATTTTAAATAATAATTTGTTTGATGATTTGTTTTTACTTTTTCTAATTGAAATAGATTTTTTTGTTTTTGATTTTTCAAATAAATTATTAAAAAAAGAATTTCTAATAGAATTATATTTTTTAGATTTTTTAGATTTTTTAGATTTTTTAGATTTTTTTTCTTTATTTTTCTTATTAAGTATATTTGTTTGAAATGGTGTTTTAAATTTATATAAAATTGGTTCGTGTAACCCATACATATCATTTAAAATAGTTTTATTAGTTATATTATTTATTTTATCTTGAGTATATGTATCATTAAAAGGTATATTATATTTTCGACAATATATAATGCTAGACATAATTTGTTCTTTTGATGGTAATTTAGCTTTATTCCATATATTTATTTTTTCAATTTGTTCTGGAGACGATAAAATATTTATCATTTTTTGCAAAAAAATACTTTTTTTAAAATTTATTTCTTCAGTAAATTCTTTTATTTTATCGTATATTTTATCATCCATTTTTGTATCTAAAAAACTAATAATTTGTTTAGGTATTACATCAGGTACTTTATTTATAGCTTTAGTAATATATAATTCTTGACGTATATTTTTATCATAAATATTAAATTCTTTTCCTTCATCAGGGTAAAGTTTTTTAATAGTATCTAGAATCTTTAATAATTCTAAATAATCATTGTTATTAGTACCTTTAAAATTTTCAAATATTGCCATCGTCCCACTTCTTTTAAATTCATTATGTATTTCTGGTTTAAATAAATTATATTTTTCAAAATACTTAGAAATTATTAATATCATATCTGCTTCAAATTTATATTCAAGATAATTAATATTAAATATAAATGTTCCACCAATTAATAAATTTTTTAACATAAATAAAATACCTATAAATCTTGATGGAATATTATAATAATTTTCATAATCAATAACATCTATATTTAATATATTTACATTATAAAATATAATTTTATAATTATTAGTATTATTGTTTATAAAATTAAAATTAATTAAATTATATATAGAATCATTAAAATTTATTGTATTTATATTGTAAATATTTGTAACTTCCTTTATATATTCATTCCATTTATCAACTTGCAAATTGTAATAATTTTGTTCTAATGGCAATATATTTAAAATATTTTTTATTTTATAATTATTAAATTTAATTACTTCAATAAAACTTAAAGAACTATCAACTGCTAAAATACCATCATTATTATTATAATTTTTAAAAATATTATATTTATTAAATAATTCATTTATATGATAAAAATTATTAGAAAATGGTTTATATTTACTTAAATTTATTAATGTTTTACTAAATATATTATTTACAAATAATGGTAAAGTATTTGTAATTAATATATAATTATATAAATAATCCATCACTTTTTTATATAATAATATTCCATATGGAAATACTTTAATATATAGTAATTTATAGTTTAATACATTATTAGAAATAATATATTTATTAAAATATAATTGTTTTTCATTATTAGTAGTTGTTAATTTATATTTTGAATTTTTAAATCCTCCTAAATGTATAGGTTCTTTAATCTGTTTTTTTTGCATTTCATTATATTCTAATATTAGATATGTTTTATTATGTATATAGTTTTGTATATATATATTTACTTTAGCTATTCCTAAACTTTTAAGAAATTTGTCTGATTCAAGATTATCATGTAATGATAAAAATAATAAAGTTTCATCATATTTAGTTTTATAAAAATATATAGATTTTTTCATAGATATAAAATATAATAATTCATAATATGTTATATTATCTTTATTAAATAAACTACCTTTAATTATATAATTTAGAGACTGTGATATACAAAAATAATCTTCTAAATTACCTGTTAATAAATCAAATCTATTAAAATTATTAAAATCGTTATTTTTAAATATATAAATATACCAAAGTCTATATTCAAATATGTTGGTTCTTTTATTGTAAAATATATATTTAATAGTAATCATACCAATAAATAATGCATTATTTTCAAATGATTTATCACGATAATTAAATAAATCTAATAGTTTGCGATGTTCTTTTATTTCAAATATATCTTGTTTTATATTGTGTTTTGGATAAGGTATATCTTTTTCTAATATAAATTCTCTCTCTATTTTGTTTTCTACTGGTAACATAAATCTAACAAAACATTTAGGTTGAGTATTATATGTAGAACATTTAGTATAAAGTGTATTTAATAATATAGTCCAATTTACTAATGGATGACAAGTATATCTGTCATCTTTAGATGTCATCATAACTCTAGTTAAATATAATATTCTATTTAGTTTATATAAATATTGTATTCTATTATCATTAAAAAACCCATATAAATATTGTAAATGTTTTATATCACCAAATAATTTTTGTATTTTATTCATATCCCATTTATTATTAGTATTATCCCAACAATCTTCTGGTAAAAATGTTTTTGCATATTCACTTTCTTTATTATCAACTTCTCCTTTTTCATTTGTATAAAAAATTTTTTCAATGTCAGAAATTATTAATTGTGATTCTGTTTCATTTTGTTTTTTAATTTTTAATGATTCATAATGATTATATGATTTATCACTATAATATATCATATTACATTGTTTCTCAATTTTTTCTTTTGGAGATAAATTTTCATCTTCAATTATGCTTTTATAATTTTGACTTTCTCTTTCATATTCTTTATCATAATATTTATATTCTTCACTATTTATTTCTGCATTTTTTTTACAAGAATTTAATCCATTAATACGTGTACCTAATGTTTCTAAAAATTCATCATCATTTTGATCTTCAATTTTTGTATTTATACCTAATATTTTTTCATAATCTTCATATATTAAGTTTTTTTTATTTTTTAAATCTTCTGTAAATAATGGATATGGTTTATCTTTTGATGGTACAAAACTTTTTAAATAATTATTTATATATTCCTCATTTATTTCTTTTAATTTATTTTCATATTTATCATCATATACATGATATTGTATAATATTATCTATCTGTTCATCAATATCTATTTCTTTTGATACTTTATCTACTACATTTTGATTAAATCTTTTAAAATTTGTATAATATTCTTCATTAAATCTATTTTTTAATTTTTCAGAAAATGTTAAATAACGATTTAAATAACGATCTAAATTTAAAATTGTAGGATCGATTGATTCTTCAATTAGGGTTTTACCTTTATATATATATTCACTTTTTTTATATTTTTTATATTTTTCTGTCATTTTAATTTTTATTTATATAATATCTACTATTATTTATAGATTTAAAAAATAAATATAAATATAAAATAATAAATAAAAAAAAAAAGAAATTATAAATGTCTTATACTAATTCTTTGCCATTTGAAACTCGATACAAAAAATTTCGAATTCTAAATTTTGGCAAACCATATACTAATTACAAAACTTATAATATTAAATATCATCCAGAAAATAAAACTAACATATTTGCAATTTATGTAGATAATCAAAAATGCAATAATATACCAACAAATAAATCATTATTACAATCTATAGATGAAAAAACAGCATTATTATCTGTACAATTATTAAATAAATATTTTGTTGAAATACACTATAATCCGGATCAAAATAAACCAAAATTAGAATATATTATGACAGAACAAGATATAAATGATTTATTAAGCAAATATGGATATGTTATGGGATAATAAAAAATATAAAATAGTAAAAATTAGTAAATATTAATAAAATAATAAAATATAAAATAATTAAATTTTTAGATTATTGATCATCTTCTGATTGTTGTTGCATCATCATTTGTTGTTGCATCATCATTTGTTGCTGCATCATTTGTTGTTCCTGTTCAGGAGTCATTTGTTGTTGTCCTTGTTGTCCTTGTGGTGCTTGTTGCTGCTGTGCTTGTTGCTGCTGTTGCTGTTGTTGCTGTTGTTGCTCTTGCATCATTTGTTGCTGCATCATTTGTTGCTGCATTATTTGTTGCTGCATCATCTGTTGTTCTTGTTGTGAAGATTGAGGATTTTGTGGATGACACACTCCAGTTTCCATATCACATGACATTCCAGATAAATTATCAAATTGTGTAGCATTAGAACTATTACTATTCATGCGTTTATATAAAAAGAAAGCTATAATAGCTACACTAATTGCAATAGCAATCATAATCATAGTTGAATTATTTGAATAAAATTCTGTGATAGTTTCAATCATTTTTTATAGTTTATAAAATAAATTTATGAATATGTATTGATTTGAATAATAGTATTTAGTCTTTGACTTTATTATTTAATAATTTTCTTTTTGTTGATATAAACCGCAAAAATAAAAAAATAATATTAGATTTTATAATATTAGATTTTATAATATTAGATTTTATAATGTATAATACTACTACTATATAATTTATAGTTTTGTAAAATATTTTTTTTTGTTCTTTTAATATTAGGACTATTTAGTTTATTATTTTGGTTTAGTCCTGCTTTGATATTCAATTTATTAAATGTTTCATCTAAATTAAATATATTGCCTGTTTCCCATTGAGTATCATATTCTGTTATCCAATGACCATTATTAAATGTATTTTCTAAAAATACTTCTGGTAAATAAAAAGCATTATGTAATATACCATGATATCCTCTAATAAAATTATTTTTAGTATCATTATATAAATAAGTAACTGTATAATTAGATATTGGAATTTCTAAATATTTACCACCAGTTAAACGGCTTGTAACTTGTGCCAATTTTATAACTTTACTTATAAGATTTGTTTCAGAATCTAAAGACCATGTATTACTACTATCATGATTATCATACCAATTACCAATACATTCACGAGTATTCATATTTTTATCAAATGTCGTTACAAAAATACCATCTGGTAAAGTACTTATATGATTTATATTTTTATCTGGAATTTTACTTTTTCTTAGTAAAAAAGATAAATAACCAACACTTTTTTTTCCAACACTTCGTGACCTACCAATCCATTGTAATTGTAAATTTTTAGGTATTATTTTATAAAATATTCTATATGTTTTAACATCATCTACTATATTTATATGTGGTGATTTTATCAATTCTCTAAACATAAGAGAGTGTGCTGCTTTATTTTCTAACTCAATTGCTTTATTAAAATCTAAAAAATGTGAGAAATCAGAAGATATAACAATTAAAGTATCATTTATATTTAATGATTTTTTAATAGTATTAATATATAATTTATCTAAGACATTTATATTATAACCTTCATATTTTATTGTTTTATCATTAAAAATATAATCTATTGATTTCCAGGGAACATAATATTCATGATAATAAGATATACTAGAATCTTTAATATCTATAATATCTGGAGTTTTTGATTCTGGATAATATAAAATTATTATTTTTTTTATTTTATTAGTAGAACGAAATCTTAAAGTATGTGATATAATTTCACCAGTGTATAATGTTCCAGCATGTGGTAAAACATAACCATGTAAATCATTAACTTTTATAATTGGATTAATAGTTAAATCTTTTTTATCAAACCACATTTGTATTATTTTATATTATAATGATATTATATTATAAAGATAATATTATTATAAAATAAAATTATAATAATATTATAATAAAATTATAATACTGTTAAATAAAAAATATTGTCTAATAGGAAATTTATTGAATGCTTTTTAAGTTTATTAATTTATGAAATTATAAAATTATAAAATTATGAAATAATGCAAGGCTGGTAAGGTCTGCAATTATATGAATTATCATCAAAAATAGTCCATGCATAATTTGGTAGTTCATATTGATCCTTAGTTATTTTTTTAAAGTAATCAGTTTTTTTAAAGTCAACAATTGCATCTAGCAATTTATTTCTATTAATAAATGTTTCAATCATTAAATTATCTGTAAATAAGTTAAATTCTGTTTGGGCATTTTCACTTAATCTAGAGAAATGACGTTTCATTTCCATTGCATAAAGTTCATCATATTTATCATATTTATATGCTGACCCTGGGCGATATTTTAAAACTATTACTGTATCATTTTCACTCATTTTAATTTTTATTTGTCTTTTTCTGTATGTGTGTAATATAATTATATTGTTAAACTTATATATTGTTAAACTTATATATTGTTAAACTTATATATTCTTATATAATAAAATTCAATTTTTTTACTCAAAAACTAAAATAATATCTATTAAAATAATATTTACATATAATTATTATAATCAACATAATTACTAACCAATAATATAATTTTGTATATCTTTTAATTTCGTGTTTTTTTGCAATTGCAATTGTATCTACAGCAGCAAATGGTGATATAGGATCTAAATTACCATATATATCTAGAACCTCATCTAGACTAAGTTCAGGCTTACCTAAACTTAAATTAACTTGATTATGAATATCTATTACCCATTGTATTAAATCTGCCTTTTTATCTAAAAAAGGCATTAAAGGATGTTTATGAATAAATTCTCTATAATGTTTTTTGCACATTTCACAAGGTAAGATATCTTTTAAACTACTATAAAAACTATAATATATATTTTTATCAATTTCTGTTGGATATTCTGGATATTCAAATGATATTATATGTAAAATAAACCAAAATTGCGGACCCCATACACTAGGTTTCATTTTTATTATTTATATTATTTATATTATTTATTATAAAATTATACAGCTTTGCTTATTTTTAATGACGATTTTATTTTTTCATTTTTAAATTTATAATTTCTAAATTATAAATTATAAATTATAAATTAGAAAATTATTAGTTTATTTTTATAATATAAAAAGATTATATGCTATATAAACTATAAAGTAAAATTGTTAGTTATTATATTATAAAAAAATGGATATTTTTCCATTAGAATATATGAAAAATAATCTTGGTAATTACGTTGGTAATAATTCTAGTAATTTAGCCTATAATACTGGAGATAATGATACAACTATTCAAAGTATAAATAATAATATAAATACTACTATAAATACTACTATAAATAATAGTAAAGATAATAATAAACTAAACCAACAAGTATGTTCATATGGTTTAATATGTTTTTATAAAAAAAAAACAATGGTAAAAGATACTCAAATAGTTAATAATTTATTAAATAGAAAAACAAAAAAAACAGGAAATAGTTTATGTAATAGTAACAGTAGTAACAGTAGTAACAGTAATAATAGCAATAGCAATAGCAATAGCAATAATAACAACAAGAATAACAACAAGAATAATAAATATTATAGAGGTAATAATGCAAATGTATCTAGAATAAAAATTCTTAAAAGACATGAAAGTATTTCTTATACATTAAAAAATATGTCAGGTGTAGTAGGTGCCACAAGCGATGAACAAGATGCTATTGATGGTATAATAGACAATCAAGAAGTAGAAGAAATAATGAATATTAATGGTTCTATTGATGGTTCTATCGATCGTTCTATCGATCGTTCTATTGTTGGTAAAGGTGAGTCTGAAACTAATAATACAGAAAATATTTTATTAAAAGAAGTAATCATTAATAAAATACTTTTAGTACAAAGAAGAAATACTATTGGTTTTATTGAATTTATAAGAGGTAAATATAATGTCAATGATTATAATTACATTATAAAATTATTTAACATGATGACATTTGACGAAAAAAGAATTTTAAGGGCATATGAAAGCTTCGATATGATTCGAACTGTTATTGGTTTAAAACGCGAAAACAATTATAAAGGTGAATATGATGATGCTAAACGCAAATATATGATATTAAAACAACATCAAAATGGTGATCTTGTAAATGCATTGTTAGATAAAAGCTTCACTAAATGGTCAAGTCCAGAATGGGGTATTCCAAAAGGTAGGCGTAATAATAAAGAATATGATATTGATTGCGCTGTTAGAGAATTTGTAGAAGAAACTGGTATAAAATGCAAAAATATTAATGTTTATAGAAATATTAAACCTATTGAAGAATTATATACGGGTATAAATGGTGTAGTTTATAAACATATTTATTATATTGCTGAAATAAAAAATACACCTGAAGCTAACGAAAATGTAATACGTGTTGAAAAAGGCGGATTCTTAAATTATGAAATTAGTAATATTAAATTATTTAGTTTAACAGAAGCCCATAAATTAATTAGACCTTATTATGTAAGTAAATTAAATGCTATAAAAAAAGGTTTTGAAATTATTGAGGATATTAGTATAAGTTTCGAGTAGATGGGATTTACACTTTCTAACTTATAAAGCGAGTTTTAATAATTAACATATCATTAATGTCTAATAAATATTCAATATTATCTATTTTTACTATGTTATTATCTAAATCATAATATATGTTTTTATCCTTATCCTTAAAATAAAATAACTTTTTGTTATCTATATTTTTTAGTTTTTTTATACTATAACATTCATTATAATATAATATTCTATCTTTTTGATAATGAAATTTTAATAATAAATTATACCAATCATATTCTGTAATAAAATCATTATTACAAAACATTAATTTATCTTTACATTTATAAAAACACACAGAATGATTATTTTGTATATTAATTTGAATACCTACTATTTCAATAATATCTTCTAAACTTCTGTTACTAAAATTATATAATCTTAAATTATATAATTTTTTACATAAAAAAATAGATAATAAATTTATTAAATAATATGAATCATCAAAACTTCCACCATATTTTAAATTATTATTTTCATTTTCATTTTCATTTTCATTTTCATTAAACATTATAAAATAATGATTATTTAATTCTTTTTCACAAGAATTAAATTTTATTTTTCTATTATTAGTACTAGATTCATTAGTACTAGATTCATTAAATAAAGGTAATGATGGATAACGTTTTAGTTTTTCATTTAATTTGAATGATTCTCTTTCTGAATTTGGTTTTGGTTTTGGTTTAAAATCAAATCTTTTACTTGAATTTGGATTTGTATTTCGATTTGGTTTTGGTGTAAAAACAAATCTTTTATTTGATTCTGAATTTGGTTTTGGTGTAAAAACAAATCTTTTATTTGATTCTGAATTTGGTTTTGGTGTAAAAACAAATCTTTTATTTGATTCTGAATTTGGTTTTGGATTTTTTTTATTGTTTAGTCTTGTAAATAATTCATGTATAGATGATTTTGATTGTTTTGTTTTATTTATAAATCTTTTTTGTAATACTAAAAAAAAATTTATTATATGATCTATAAATATAGGTTTAATATTATCTATACTTTTAATTTTATTATTAAAAAAATGTTCTGGTAAATTATCTAAATATATATATTCATTATTATATAATTGTTGTAAAAATAATTCTTTAGTAAATTTTTGTAATTCTAATAATGCATCATTATTATTTGATAAAATAATCATAAATATACTTATCATCCAACATGTGCCTTTTGTATTATTAAAAAATAAATATGGATTTGTACAATCTATAATTTTAGAAGCTAATACTTTATTACTACCACCTTTTTGTGTTTTTTTATTATGATTATTTTTTTTTTTATATTTTGATAATTTAAATGTATTCATTTTAAATATTATTATATTTATTTTATATAGATATATAAAAATCAATTTAAAATAAAAAAATTATTATTATATTTATTTTATATAGATATATAAAAATCAATTTAAAATAAAAAAATTATGAACCAAACATATTATAAAACAAACATATTATGAACCAACCATATTTTTTATAATTTCACTAATTTTTCTAATATTATTCATAAAATATGCAGTTTCGATATAATTCTCATCTAATTTTGCATCTAAAAATTCATTCATTTTGCTTATTACTACATTTTTAATTTTGATATTATCTATTAAAAATTCTGGTATTTTTGTTATATATTCAAATAATATTCCAAAATTTTTATGTTTTTCTAATAAAGTGACATTATCATTCTTTGCAGCTATCAATAAAGTAAGCATATTGCTTACTTGAATACGTCTTATTTTTGTTTTATAATATAATTTTTTTATACATTCTCTTAACATTTCATCCGATGGTTGGTTAGAATCTTCTTTATTTAATAATTCTTCAAATTCTTCTTTTAATATATTTATTAAATTATTATAATAATAAGGATTCAACAATAGTTTATACATATTTATCAATGTATTTCTATCACAATAATATTTATCTTTAGGATTATTACAAGCATCTTTATTATCAAAATTCTCAACATATTTTTCAATGATATATATATACCTACAATATAATTTTGAATCATTACATACCATATTTTGTATAATTATCTTAATATCAATACCATTTGGTAAATTATTTATTAGAAAATCGTATAATATATAATCACATTGTTCAAATACAATTGATGTATATGCCTTATACTTATCTAATTCTTCTTTAGTAGAGTCTCTATTATTACGAAGATATATTTGATTATTTTTATAAATTAAAGAATCACATAATAACATTGATATACCTTTTCTAGAACCATTTAGAGACATTAGAAATTTAATCATTTCAATATTATTAATTGAAAATGAGTAATTTATCATATTGCATATTGTTTCCTCATAAGTATAAAAATTTATAAGTCTCTCTAGATAATATTTAATTATGTTTCTAGATTTATTAAATTCATCAGAATTTATTTTAAGATTGCATATATACAATTCAACTTCAGTATATTGACAATTTGGATTATAAATAGATATCAGTTTATTTTCAAATTTATTTTCAAATAATATATCTATAATTTTAAAATAATTTAATTTTAATGCTTCAACTATTAAATTATGTCTTAAACTTTCTTTACCAATAAATTTTGAATTAAAATTATCATCTACATCATAATGAAACATCAATAAAGCTCTTTCATTTGTATTTAATAATTTTATATCATTAAATGTATAATAGGACTTTAATTTTTTATATATATAATTATCAATTTCGGTAAATTTAACATATCTAGACAATAATGCAATTTGTGAATTATATAATATATCTAATATAGGAAATGTATGATGCATAGTTTTAGGAGGACATTCTATCTCATTTAAAATCCTATATATTTCTCGAGATGGAGCTTTATTCTGTTCTTTTATAAGATGTATTACAAAACGACGACCATTTTCTCTTGTTAATATTTTTTTATGGTCTTGAGTACAATAATTTAATAATCCATATGTACCAAATAATGGAATCAAAGTATCATTAAGAATTCGTACTGGCTCATTAATAAATTTATATAAACAACTAGGAGCAATCTCATGTATTGGTGTTTCAATTTTATAATACTCAATAAACTTTTTTTTTATCTCATATATTGAAAAAGGAAATGCCATCAAATAACTAATTAATGTAAATGTATCTAATACATCGATAAATGTTGCTATGTAATTTAACATATCATATGACATGATCTGTTTTGGTTCTTCATATTTTTCTTCTAGTTTTATATTTAGTTTCGGTTTAAGTGTAAAGACAAATTTATGTTCTTTTATATTTGAAAGCATTTTCAATAGGTTTTAGTAATATGAAACATATCATATTTTTTAAATTCAATTTTTAGTTTATTTTTAGTATTTTTATTATATTTTTATTATATTTTTATTATATTTTTATTATATGTATTATATGTATTATAAAATTGAATATAAATTATTATGATATAAAGATATATTATCTAATAAAATAATTTAAAGCAAATTATAAGAAAAAATTTGTAAAATATAAATTGTAAAATATAAATTGTAAAATATAAATTGTAAATTATGGATTCAAAAACATCAGTAATAGATTTTCTAAAAAATAAAAATGTATTTGTATTTGATACAGAAACAACTGGATTACCAGAAAGAACGGCAAAATGGGGTACATATTGGAACTATAAAATGAATGAAAAATATGATAGTTCTAGAATAGTTAGTATTGCATGGGCTTCTATAAAAAACTTTGATAAAAATAATATAATAAATAATAATAATCATAATAATAATAATGATGTTTATAACAATGATAACAAAATTAATCATCATCTTAGATATCCAGAGGGGTTTTCAGAAATTCCAACAACACATATTCATGGTATTAGTTTGAATGATGCATTGACAAAAGGTACGCCTTTTGGTTTAATATTAAGTAATTTGGGTTTAGCACTTGCTTTATTAGAAGCTGATTATATTGTGGCACATAATGTTGGTTTTGATTATCACGTGCTGATGAATGAATTATACCGACTTGCAAGTAATAATGAACCTGTTATATCTTTTTCTCTACTTATAAGAGAAAAAGCCATTTTGTGTATGGAGCACTTAGAAGATTTGTATAATGATGGTAAAGTAATATGTAGTGGTCAATTATCTACTAATATATGCAAAATAGAATTTCCTACTAAAAACATTTATTTAGGTAATAAGAAAAATTATAAAATGCCTAAATTATGCGAATTATATAAATATTATTATGGATGCGATTTTGAAAACGCACATTCCGCAGAAGGAGATGTTAAAGCATTAATAGAATGTTTAGTTAAAATGTAATTTTTTTTGGTTTTTGTAATTAATTTAATATAAAAATTGAAAATATATTAACAATAATATATTTTCAATAATAAAATATATAATATATTTATTGAATATATTAAGATTTAGATTAAAATAAAATAAAAATGCTTTCTATGGGTATTATTACAACTAAAAATGCAAATAAGGCAAATGCAATTAAGGCAAATACAATTAAAAATAATTTAATTTTACAGCAACCTAATTTAGAAAAAAAAGGCAAAGATGATAAAAATTTTGAAAAAAAATATAAGTGTTGTAATAATTATTGCAAATGTTACCATAAAGAAACACTTGATTCCCGTTGTTGCGGATTATGCTTTTATTGTGGTGAATATATTTATTGTGATAAAGAGGGCAAATGTTGTTATAATTGCATTACTTCAGACTTAGAACAAAAATGGTGTCTAAATAATCCTAATGAATATTTCAAATCTGGGCTATTCTTAACTTCTAGTGGATATGGTAATGAACCAGATTGTTGTTGTACTATTTTTGCAGGAATACTTTTAGGTAAATTTGCTTTAACATTTCCTTGCTTATTATGTTCAATATTAAATGGTACTATGAATTGTGTTTGTGGTACTGATAAAAATTATTTATTCTAGACATTAATTGTTTTATAGTTCTAGATAGATTTTATTTTTTGTTTATTTTTTGTTTATTTTTTATCTTTATTTTTATTCAATTATTATAAGTATGTGTTGTATGTTTAATTTTACCCATATTATTAAACACAAAATACCTATGAAAAAGTCCATTTGGGTTAATAATAACATTATCATATGAATCAATAAATAAATAATCACAAGCACTATCATTCAAATGGCCATCAGTAAATGCACTTGCACCAGTACCGATATCATTTTGCCAATATGTAAAATATGAATTATCTTCACCTTTACGATTTGTGCTATGATAATAAATCCAATTATTCCAATATGATTTATGTTTTGCATAAAATGAAGCTGCATTAGATTCCATCTGTTGTTCAGTATTTGTTTTACAAGGATACATAGTAGATGGATTGAATTGCGTTATTACAAAATTTGGTAATAAAGTATTCCATACTTGTTGGTCTAGAGCATATTGTGCTTTAAGAATATAATTCATAAATGCGGATTCAGTTTGAGCTGGAAAATCTATGGTAGCCAAATTGCTAAATGTAGAAGATATAGGATAAGTTCCGAATGCATTAGTAACTGATCCAGTAAAAGTCTTATTCCAATATGTTGCAGGATCACTATAATATAATTCTAAATCAACATTTAATTGTTCTGATGTTGCTTGAAAACGTGTGAGCAAACTACTCATTTGTGCATTTAGTGATGGTGGTGTAGATTCTGTATAACTATCTAATACACCACAAGCAAAATTTGCAATTATTATACCGACAATATCTCCCTCTGCACCTAAAGCTATCATAGCACCTTCTAAAATATTGAGACCAATTGCTAAACCCAAATCTTTATCATCTGATAGAGATAAAAGAAAATAGGCATTTAATATTTTAGTATTACCTTGTGTATATAAGTAATTATTAAAATTTATTAGATTGCGAATGTTTTGCTTTACACGTAAAACTTGATCATCGGTTGGCGAAGACATATTTGTAATAATATTTGTAATTATATATTATATTTGTAAAATAAATTGATTATTTAAAAATAATTGTGATTATTATTATAATATATTATTATTTTCATTATTTTGACATTATTTTGTGTAAAAAATATAAAACAAAAACAAAAAATATGAAAAATATAAAATTAATAAATTAATAAATATATAAAAATAAAAATATGAAAAATATAAAATAATTAATTTACTTAAAATCTGGATTCCATCTATTTACACCTCTAATAAATTTATTGACAAATGGAGATTTTATATTTTTTTCAAAAATAGTAGAGTGTTCGAAATCAATTATCCATATTTTATTATCATATTCAATAAAATTATATCCAGTTATATCTGGATATTCAATATTATTATCTGCTAAAGTTTTTATAATTGTTCTAATTTCATCAAAATAATATTCATCAATCATATGATCTTCTTCACCATGCATATCAGAAAGATTCATATTGTCGATTTTTTCCATTACCATTACCTTTGTTTTTTTATCATAACTAATAATTTTTGGAGTATTTACAATTTTTAAATCATAAACATGCTTATGCATTTTATATTCATGTTCTTTGACATTTTGTTTTACATATACTTTTGTATTTGTTTCTAGATTACTATTTGTTTCTAGATTACTCATTCTTATTATTTTAGTAGATAATAGTTAAGTAGTTAAGTAATTAAGTATATTCTATTATATAATAATATAATAATATGATATTTTTATATCAATTTTTTTACATAAAATAAACAATAATAAAAAAATAGATATAATATCTATAATTATTCTAGAATAATTCTACTATAATTCTAGAGTCCATAAACTGTAAGTTCATAATCAGACGCAGCACCAAATAATTCAATTCTAGATGCATTATCATGTAAATGTGAAACATTAAAGCATTTTCTCAATCTTACATTATATTCTTCAATAGAATCATAAAGATTAAATCTTTCATCAATTAATGCCATTAATTCAGCACGTTGTTCTTTATTATCGTCTTCCAAAGCAGACATTTTTATTTTAATATGTTCATCTAATGCTTTTATAAGCTGATTTTCAGCATCAGATGCAATAATGCTTAACTTATTTTCAGTTGTTTTTGTAATATCAGACATTTTATATTAATAATAAAATAGTTTTGAAAATATATGACAAATTTATTGTAAATTGTATTATAAAATATATAAAATGTATTATTAAATTCAATTTTTTTTATTCTTTTATTCTTTTTTATTTTTTTTGCTATTTTTTTTGCTATTTTTTTTATTTTTTTTTTGTAGTTTTTATTTTGTAGTTTTTATTTTGTAGTTTTTTTATAATATTTTCTTTCTTTCTAGAATATAAGACAAAACGTCAAATAAAATTACAAATATTTTTTGATAATTTTTATTATTTCTCTAAATCTAAATAATTTATAATTTATAATTTATATATTGAAATGACTGAAATTTCTCAAATGACCGAAACACCAGAACTTATTTCTGAAACAAAAGAAATTATTATAAATGATACTGTTTCAATTCACAACGAATTGAAAAAGCTTGCACCAATAGAACGTATCCAAATACTAAATAAAATTATCAAAGAAGAAGAAGCAGAAGAACAATTAAAAAAACAAGAACAATTAAATAAATGTTCTAATAAATGCGATGATTCTAATGCATCTAGAAATGGATGCAAAATGCTTGTTAATACTAAAGCTATTTTAATTGAATTACATAATATGCGAATGCAAATGCAAGATTTGCAAAATCAAGTTAATTTTTTAAATAAAAATCAATCAAATTTAAATAGTCATGTTCAAAATTATAGAAAAGAGGATTATTCCAATTATTGTTCTAATAATTATTCTGATGACAATAGCTGTAGTCTTATTTCATTTGTTATTGATTGGATGCCTTTTTGGATATTTATATCATTCGTATTATTTGCATTTATTGGAAAACCATCTAGATTGTGTTCTATTTCTAGTACTGGTAGTTTAGGAAGTGCTGTTGGTGGTGCAGGAGTTTGTCCTTTTAGTGGGTTAGGTAGTTTAGGTGAGTTTGTTACTAAAATGTAGCAGCTTTTAGAAAAAGCCGCGCCAAAACTCTAGAGAGGCTTTAGCCTCTCAGTCTTTGGAATAGTTTAATTTATATTTTTATAATTTTTCATTTTTTTTTAAATATGTTTATTTCAATTTAAAGATATATTTTTAATTTTATATATAAATAATATTTTTTATATATAAAATGACAAAAATTAAAGGATATATTTACTTACTTAAAATGTGTGATACATTAAAAAGAATCATTTATAAAGTAGGTAAAAGCATAAACTTTTATAAAAGATTTAAAAACTATAATTATGCAGAAATAATTACTTTTATAATTAGTGATGATATTGATAATGATGAAAAACAAATTATTAAATTATTTAATAAATATTGTAAATTAGATACAGGTAAAGAATTTTTTATAGCAAAGGATGATTTTTATGTTATAAAAATATTTTTAGATTATTTTGTAAATAAAAACAATAATAATATCATAGAAAATAATAATTTAGTAAATAATACT
>Ga0214919_10000877_pt1 | contig 51014 bp, 58 predicted proteins | sample LL1503_MetaG_FD_177994 | JGI IMG/M metagenome (GOLD analysis project Ga0214919, IMG submission 177994) | Freshwater microbial communities from Lake Lanier, Atlanta, Georgia, United States - LL-1503 | ecosystem: Environmental > Aquatic > Freshwater > Lake | place: USA: Georgia | collected...
CTAAAAACGCCTCAATATATAATGGTAACTTTTTGGATTTAATTGTGTTACCTGTAAGTTTAACTTTTCCACTTGCCTCCATAACCGCATAGTTCTTACGAGCCAAGTTAATACATGATGGCCAAGTCCCATCGGTATCTAACGCCATCTCGCCTCTCATGAATAAATCATTAAACTCCGCAACATCGGCGTCATCTCCTGTATATTCCTTACCCTCTTTAACTTTCCAATTTAATCCTTTACCAACGTATTGTCTATTTTCCCACCCTTCAGGTTTAGAGAAGTTGACACCATCGGTATCCATTACAAGAGGGGTATATCCTTTCTTCATAAAGAATTTAATCATTTGACGAAGATATTGACGACCTGTACAAGTAATCTGTTCTCCCATATACATGTCCCCCCAAGCAAATACTTGTGGTGCGGATAACGCTCCAAATAAAGAGTTAATAAAAATCTTAATAGGTAACTGTTTACGGTCATAAGATAATGATTTCTTTTTATCCTTATCATACCACTCGGACGCCAAGTTTTTATACATGATACGACTATTTCTGAAATACGCTAATAAACCTTTCATCGCCCCTGTAACATCACATTCAGGGAACACATCATGAACTAACTGAATTGATGGGTATAGTGAAGAGTAATCGAGTTTTAATACGTTTCTTGAATAACCAACTTTTAGAAGTCTTGATAGTCCACCGACAAAATCTGTCTTATCTTGTTTCTTTGGGATTGCCAATTTATGTTTATATGACCATGCCAACATAATCATTTTCCATAATGTTGCGGTACCCATTGTTGAAACTCTTTCATAAGTTGTTGGTACTAATGACGCCAATAGAAAGGTCCCTTGGTTAAACTCATCATCGACCAATAATGTTTCCTCTAAGTCATCATCAAGATATCTCTCAACAATGTTGTCCCCTGTAACTTTAATGTATGTCCCAGGAAATCGTGTATCTAAATCATTGAATTCGGGTTTATCTGCTCTTTTGTATTTACCGTTTTTAACATTTAACCAATATTCATTTTTATCCTTATACATTGACCCAATCTCTTCATGAGATATATATACACGGTCAGGAGCTTCAGCTTTAATGTACTGAGTAATATACTTCAAACCCGCTGACTTAATACCCGAATTAATTGCTTGAGCTCGTCTTACAGAGTGAATAATATCAATTACATTATAACCCCAAATACCAACTTGATTGTATCTCTCAACCTCATTGGCAAGTTTTAACATATTTTCGCTCTGTCTTAAATTTTGTTTTGGATTTAAGGTATGACAGATTTTTTTGATATCCAAATGAAGAGCCTTGCATCTCTCTAATATCCAAAACCAATCGAAGTTTGCGGAATTGTATCCACCAATAATACTTGGTTTTAATTCATCAATAATTCTAAAGAATTCGACCAAACCTCTGCGTTCCTCATCCTCATCCGAACACTCAATAACTTTTTGATAACCTTTATTAGTTTTAATTCCTATCATGAATATACGACCGTCTTTTGGTTCTAACGCGGTCGTCTCTAAGTCGAACACAAATCGAGTGATGTCATTGTATTCTTCATATCCTTTAAATAAACGTTTCTCTCTTGAAATTAGATATTGTTCTACAGGAGGTAGAATCATAATCTTGTCTTTGGTGTTTTCTCCCCATGGGTCTACCCCACCCTCTCTAAAAAATTGGATTAATTGTCGATAACCTTTTAAACATTTGACAATATATTTTAATCCTTGTTCTAATCTGTCATTACCTTTGGTCTCTAATTTCTCAATCATAATTCCATGTTTGGACATGGCCTCTTTCTGAAGACCTTTTGATGATTGATAAAAATTTAAACCACGTAAATCACCAACCCACGCAAATGGGGTAAAAGTATCTTTACGTATTTCTTTTCCTTTCCCAGGAATTTCTTTGATTTTATAAATTGAGTCCGTTAGGTAATCAAACTCAATGGCAACGATGTGCTCTTCAGGGTCGTTCCCTTCTAGGAACGCTTTAATCTCTTCTTGTGATATCATATTTTACTTTTTTAGAGTGACATATTAGCTCCGACATAAGTCAGGTTTGTCTTGTTTCTATAAATATATCGGAAATCTTTGGGTAAGTCAAATGGGTAAAAAACCCTAAGTTATATTATTTTTTTGAAAATAACTTTCAATTCTTTGACTTAATCTAACTCTTGGGTCATCATGGGTTCTACCCAAAACATGATATGGAACTATAAAACCAAAACTCAAAAATACTCTTCTTGAATTAAATTCATTTGTCCAATGTTTGTATAAAGAAGCTTCAAATCCATATAAATCGGTTTCTTGTATCTTAATTGAGTCCTTATCCAAAAATAACTCATAATCTTCTGACAAAACACTAATGTTACATTTGTAATTTATGTAACCATCAATTGATGCGTCATAGTGTGGATTTATTTTTCCACCCCTATCCATATCGACCGCCTGTAAAAAAATATTATCTTTTGGGAAATTAAATTTTTCTGATATTCTATCTATAATTTTATAAAAAAAATCAGGTAATGGTTCTTTTGAAACATCTGTAATTGATTGAAATTTTGTAATGTAATTAGTTAGTGAGGTATTGGATATATCAAACATATACGATTTACCTTTTAGGTCTTTGGATAATTCTGTTAAGTGGTGATTACTATTATTACCATTATGATTAACCGAATCAACCCAATTAACTATTTGGTTTACCTCATCTTTTGTAATAAAGTTTTTTTTTAACTTAAAAGGGGTTGATTCCGTATTTTCCAATTTTTTTAAGGTTATGTTTCTCCAAAAATTCTTTTGGGTTCATTGCCTCAATTATTGTTAATTCCGCAGAATCAATCATCTGTTTGGCCTTTTCTTCTGTAACCGCCATAACACATAATTTATGTGTTGCGGGTAATTCTCCTGTTGGTGATAAATCTATTTTTAAGATATTATCATTTTTCATTTTTTCTCTTGCTTGTGAAACTTTAGATTCTTCACACAATATACAAATTCTCATAGGGTTATTTTTTTAGTAAATTAAGTAGTTCTTTTTTTTCTTCTCTTGACATTGGTTTACTCTTAAACATATTAAAAACTTCAGTTATTTCTTCAGAAGTATATGTGTTAAGTAATGTGGTTTTTGTTTCCTCACATTCTCTATATGTCATTTCATAAGCATCCTTTGAGTTATCAACCCAAACATCATTTTCTAAAGATTGTAGAAACTTATTATCACTTTTTCTTTTAATATATTTTATCATTTTTTTAATTTTTATAAAGTTAGTCGTTGAATACCTCAAACGTTAATGTTCCACTAGAACAGAATTGATTTACTAAATTGGTTGACATTTCTAAATTCACAAAACCATCTCCAGCATCAGAATATGTTCCTAAATAACTTGTATTTGGTAAAAAGTTTAAGTAAGTTATAAGTTCTGACATATCATTTACGGTACCATTCCCGTAAAGTGATTGAATGTAATTTCCATTACAAAACAAAGAAATACTAGGATAATCAATAGGAAATGATGATTCTACAGTTCCACTTATTACAATTGGTGTTGTTCCGGTATCTTGTTTGATTTGAATATCAATAGGAAAATAATACAAACTATCACCAACTGATTCAAGTATCTCCGTATCAAAAACCGCAACAACAATCGTTTCATCTTTCTCGGATAAACTTATAGGACCTACAAAAGTTTCTAATAGGTTAGGACCAAAATACGGATTTGGATTTGAACCATTTAAAACAAATGTTGTGTTTCTATTAAAAGTATTATACAATGGTCCTGTGGTCGAATTATATCCAAAATAAACGCCTGACCCAAAAATATCATAATCCCACCCAATATCAAATCCCAAATTGTTTTCTAATACTTTTACCACTAAATTACCGCTAGATTCTAAAGTAGAACCGTTACTCCAATTTGTTGGGGATTCTCCTGTTGCAATGAATGCACAACCTGTTACGTTAGGATTAACCTCAGTAACTGTAATTGTTATGTCATTTGCGGGAGTACTACCACTAAGTTCAGTTCCTAATATTGTTATTGTATCTCCTACAACATAATCAACTCCATTAGTGTCAATAATAACTGAATTAGTTGTTGTCCCACACCAATAAGCACTAAAAGACGCCCCACTACCAGAACCACTTGTTGTTCCTGTAAGACCATTAAAATACGAATAAGGCACCGCTGATGAGGTCCAAACATAATCAATATTAAGAATCTCTGCGCCACTTTGGATATCAGCAATATTACTAAAATCATCATCACTAATATAATCAGTTATCGTGTAAGTTTCACCTATAATTAAACCATCATTAAAATTAAATAATTCGGTACCGGTCTGAACTCCTAACTGAGTTAATAGTGCTTTGTAAGTTGCTAAACCACTTGTTGTTCCCGTAACATTTAAATTTCCATTAATTGTTATATCACCCGTTATGGTTTGTCCTGATAAGTTATTTACTATATATTTTGTTGCCATTTTTTTATTTTTTAATTTATTTAGTCAATAGGTAATCCCAACTTATAATCAACCGTTATATTACTCCACCCAATACCAAATTCATATTTCATAACTTTATCAACAACAACGTATGACTCAAATTGTGTTGTACCCGAACTAACATCACTATTAATGAAAATACCACTTAAAAAATATACATCATTTGTGGTGTTTCCTGTTGTTGCTGCTGGTAAATTTGCGATAATATAATCATAGGCGTCATCTCTAATTATTTGTGTTGCTAAAATCATTTGTTTATTATAGACTTGTTCAGTAGTACCTGTAAAATTTGATAATGAATATTTGTGTGGCCATAAAATATCAGTTAATTTCCAAAAAGAATAATTACCATTGTCAAATGGTGGATTTTCTATATTTGGTGCATTAGTTAATACATTTACAACTTGGTCAATTGCTCCCGCAACGGCACCACAGGTATTATCAGTTAAACTATTTGCTTTACCTCTTCTTAACATTCTACCTGAACGTCCATCTTCAGTAATACCAATGTGAGGCATACTTGTCACAAACAAGGTTCCACCAAGAGTTGTTGCCACGTGACTTGAAAACGCTCCAAACCCAACACTACCAACAAACGGATAACCCGCTAATCCACCTGACATAAATGGCCCTAAAAACGAATTAATACTTGTTGGCCATCCACCGATATTTCCTGGTAAGTATGCAGCATCCACATCATCAGAACAAATACCTTCAGCTAAAACAATATCAGTTGATGGTATTCCTTCATCTGTAATATATTGTGTTGTGTATGTTCCCCATACTTCAGATAATACCGCTTCTGAGAATGGTTGTACTCCTCCGTCAACGGTAACAGTTCTTACTGTTTGAGTATATGCACTCTGACCTGTTAATGGTGCTGGAACATTTATTTCATACATTCTATCATATAATGGAACGTCTAATTCGTATGTTCCGTAAGGATAATCCGAAATATTATCAAATGGTATTACTTCAGACCCTAAATCAATGGTTCCACCCGTTGTGGGTAAAAAAGTAACATTTGCCGTAAGCCCTGATAAATTTGTGCTTGTTATTCTAATTCCTTGTATCATTTTTTTGTTTTTTGTTTTTTTATTTTATTATAATATTAAACCGAAATTCAAATCATTTTCTGGTATGTCTAATGCGTTTAACCCACCTAAACAAGGTGCTTCAGTTAATGTTTCTATTGTTAAAACATCAGATTCATCGTAATATGATAATCTATCATCACCATTTTTATTTTTGAATACGTTAACTGTTGTAATATCATATAACATACCTGTACTTAAACAAATACCATCAACCTCGGTATTAACAATATTCCATTGGAATGAATCGCCTATTTGATTACTACGGAAATTATCATCTATAGTGTTATTATAGAAATATTCACCAACGGTATTATTGTAAAAATGATTTCCTATTTTATTTCCTTGAGGGAATGTTAATCCAAAACCAAAATTCTCACCTATGGTATTATAATTAAATGATGAACCAATTTGATTATATTGGAATCCATCGGATATGTTATTATTGTAAAAACTTTCACCAATATTATTATTAATAAAATTATTGCCAATAACATTTCCATAACAATTACTTTTAAATGTGTTAGAATAAACATTACCCAAAAAGTCGTTGCTTAAAGTAAAAGGACCAAAGGTATTATTCCCACACTCCCCACTAAATTCATTTGCGGAAAATCCCCAATCTGTTTTATTAAAATAAAACTCTCCATATGTTATATTACCCTTAAATTCATGGAATATTTGGTTGTTGTAAAAATCATCTAAGATGGTATTATTTTCAAATCGATTACCAATAACGTTATTATGAGTATTTGCAGTGATACCATTATCCTGAAATTCATTTCCTATTTGATTTGAATAAAATTCATAAGTATATGGGTTATTTATATCTCCAATATCATTTGAACCATAATATTCACCTATTTTATTAACGTAAAATTGACAATAAATGTTGTTATTATAATATCCGTTTCCAATTAAATTACCATAAAAGTATGAATATACATCATTACCATTATATCCATTACCAATATCATTTTTATAGAAGTCATTATAAACTTTATTATTATTAAACTGATTTCCTATTTCATTATTTTGAAAATCACCATCAGTCCAAACATTACTATTAAAATCATTTCCAATATTGTTTCTATAAAAAGAACCACCTAGTAAAGTGTTACTATAAAAATCACTACCAATTCTATTATTATTGAAATTTGATGTGATGTAATTGTTATTAAACCCTTCTCCAATTATATTACCGTCAAAATCATCGTTTGTTGAGTTGTTATAAAAACTATCGCCTATTTGATTATTATCGCAATCATCATTAAATGTGTTATTATATGAATTATTACCAATTGTGTTATTAAAAAACTCTCCACTAATAAAAACGTTGTTGGCCAAAATAAATGTATTTCCATCCCAATCATATAAATTTGAGTAGTTACCAATATAGTTATTAACCGCACCACCGTCTAAATTAACACCACCAAATGTTGTGTATTCGTAAACTTGGTCTTGTCTTACATTGGGTTGGTAATAACTCATTATACCATCATCATTTCCATAATAATAAGGTGAATCAGTAGTTTCACTTATTGTTACACCTGATATAATTGCTAAAGAATTACTTACAACAGATAAAACTTCAAAAAATGAAGGATTTAAATTTTGTACTGAAACAATGTCACCAGTTGAGAAATTTGAGGTAAATGTTGTCCCCGTGTTACCATATAACACGGCAGTTGTTCCTGTTAAACCACTTATCCCAACAAGACCACTTAATGGACTATCTTCGTAATATGAATAACCACGATATCTTTTAAATAAAATTGTTCTGTGGTCATAATCTGTTCTGTTATTGAACTCGTCAATTCTTTCCGAAATTCTACCATAGGCAATACCTCCAGTTACTTCAGTTTCACTAAACGTCCAATCATACTGAATTCTATCATTAGGATATGTAGGTTGATATGCGGTTGAACTAATTGTGTTCGCACTTGTTGCAAAAACAATAATTGGTTCTATTTCAGATGTTTTATAGTTACCTACTGTTATTGCGTTACCGTTAACATCAAAATCAGGTTGGTCATAACAAGTTTGAAAATCTGTTATTATATAATAACTTCCAGCGGTTAATGTTTCACCCGTAATGTTATTTACAAGTTCTGAGTAAGTTACCGATGCCAATACGCCAGCGGTAATTGCGGAATATGATATATGGTATGTATCACCACTCAACTCTACGGGAAATAATGTATCCGTTGTTACTCCCGAAAGATATGTTAGTTGTCCAATTGTTTTACCTGTTAATGCCATAATTTGTTTTTTATTTTATAAATAGTCTAAAGTTTTATATTAATACATTAAGTATTCATCATCACCAACAATCAAATATTCGTCATCACCAATCAAAATTGGGTTAATTAAAAAGTCTGGAGTTGTGGTAGTCGTTGTTGTTGTCGGTAATGGTGTCGGTGTCGGTGGTGGACATGTTGGACAACTTGGACATGGGGTAGTAGTTGTTTGAGTGACCACAGGTCCATTAATACAACAAGGGAATTCAGACACATAACAACTATCATATGGTAAATCGTCAGCAATAAATGAGTCTTGGACATTAATATAAAGTTTTTCTCTAATTGGTAATATCAATACACCATCACTACTTCTTAACATAAATTGACCTTCATATCTACCGACCTTACTTGTATCTCGGTTAGTAAATTGATAATACAAATAATATTCGGGTTCTGCGTTTGGTTCTATAAACGTCTTCTCAACAAACCCCGCAGGTCTTGAGGTTATTTTCGGAATTCCTGTTTCAATATCAACCATAGAAAAGAATAAAGAAGACACCTCAATCAATTTCATAAAATTGTTGTATTCACTTCTCCCATCCTTCACCACCTGTAATTTAATGACGGGTAGGGTTGCGTTTTTTTTGATATAGAACTCCATTAATTATTTTTAATAATAAATAGTTGGAATTACATAAAATAAACGAATTAACTTTCTTTTCTTAGACTTCCATCATAAAAATCAAATCTATCGTGTTCTGTCGGAGTTAGTAATAGAACACCCGATTTTAAATTACCTTTAATTGTTTCTTGAAACATATAGCTCATCCATGTTTGTTCAAATTGATGTCCCCATGTCGTTTCTAAAAACATTTTACGATTTCCGTCTTTTGAAACTATTTGAGGCCAGTTACAATAATAAATCTCACCTGTTGAGTATGGTATCCCGTTATGGGTCTTAATCGATTCAAATTTTGTTCTTGGGGCGTTTGGGTCCAAACCTTGAACGGGTAGTTTTTTATTGTTGGGCCAAACAACTTCTCTGACTACTTGAGGAACATTGTACCAACTCCATTGAGTGGAATTATCTCCATAAAATTCACTAAAATTTAATTTTAAAAAATCTAAATTCTCTTTGTTAATTATTGATAAAGATTTTGTATATAAATTATCGACATATCGATTAAAACCATTCCTACAAACTTCATTTTTTTTAGGGTAAAAAAACATATCATCTTCAAAAAAGAACATATATTCTAAGTCCGTTTTATCAAAATGTTCGGCAATAAATTGTCTCCCACCACAAATCCCTAAATTATCTTTTTTAATATGTTCAAAATTATATTCACGACAAAGTTCTAAGTATTTTTCTGTGGTCGATAAATCATTTGAATTGTCTAACAAATATTTTTTAGTTTTATCTAAAAAATTAGAATCGTATTTTTTCATTGAGAAAATTAGGGTTTCAAATTGTTTTGGACTATTAAACCCAATAACATATAACCCAACTTTACTCATATCCCCAACTTTAATCACCTTTCCACCCGTTAGTTCATTCTTAAGATTTAAAGTCCCGTTTTTAACATTCTCAAAAAATAACCAAACCAAACCATTACCTTCTATTTCAGAATAATCAAACAACATAGGATATTTGTATAACATAATACTAAAGATACTTTCTTCGGTTCCCATATACCCACTTGATAATGTTGTGTTTAATAATTGGTAATATAAATTATTAATTTCTGTGATAGTCTCTTTTGGTCCCCCAAAAAATCCTCCTCTTGCAACTTTGTTAACTTTATTTCCTGATAACTCACATAATTTTTTAAACTCAAACCCGTGTATTTCTGAGGTTGTTTCGTAAGGAAATGTTATGAATGTGAATTTATTAATTAAGTTAGGTAACTTGTCAATTACTTTATCGTGAGTAAAATACCCTGAATTAACAGTATTTGTCAGCCCTGCATCTATCCAAAAAAGGTAATCCGAGTTAAATGAATCGAGTAATTTTGCGTCATGTAACAAGAATACTTTGGACATAACCAAAGGATTATACATCTCTAACTTTGCTTGTGTTGAATCTTTTAACCAACCTACTTGATTAAACCAATCAGGGTTATTTCTAATCTTTTGAATTTTATCGTAAAACTCGTTATTTTTAAACCATGATAAATCTCTATTAATAAATTGTGTGTTTGATTGGTTTCGTCTTTCCCACACAAATTTTTCTAATTCAGAATCCCCAAAAATAATAAGGTTATTCTCCGTTTTTAATAATTCACTAAATTTAGTTAAATAATGGTTTTCATAAGGTCTTGACCAACCTTCCGTTAGTTCACCTCTACCTAAATCCCATAAACCTGTTACTAATGTCACCATATTATATGTTTTAATCTAAAGGTAGTTTATCGATAAATTTAAATTCTTCAGGAATGAAAAATTTTGCCTCTAATTCTAATATTTTTGGGTGATTACAACCTGTATTACCGAGACTATTGGAATGTCTAATCACAGGAAAAGTTGTTACTCCTTGGAAGGAATGCCAATTATCGTAAGTTGTAAGTTTATCATTATCTCTTTCATATGGAACAACATACATTTTTATTTTTTTAAATAGAAAATAATATGTTATTAGAATATCGTCAGATTTTGTTTTACCGACAAAATTGTTGTGGAAATCCTGTTCGAAATATTTTACAAAATATGATGCGGATTTATAATGTTGTAACATACCACTAATTCTTGTTGGTTTGGTTACACAAATTACCCATGAATCTCTTAAGTCGTTGTATCTACTCCCAACCAACCCTCTACCGTCATATAAGATAACTGAGTTTGGTAACTGTTCATGATATTTTATATGTTCAATAACCATGTCAGGATGATACACTAAGTCATCGTCTACAACAATTAATAATGTCTCGGGCGATTCTCTAAGTATGGTTGGTATAACTTTGGTCGGAGGTCCCATGTCCTCAACCCTAAATACCTTTAAGTGAGGGTATTTATTTTGGAACCCTATCAACCACTCAGGAATAAGATACTCTTCTCCCGTTACGGAATAAACATAAGGAAGGTTTAGGTGAACTTCATAGTTACTATAGTTTTGTTCGCAAACCGATTGGACAACTAATTTAAATCCGTCCTCAACGGGATGGATTAACCTTTCAGGAACGGTTGTTAACGTTATTACAATTTTATTTATCATCGCTACTTACATGATTTATTTTAATGTCTTTATATCCTTCACCAAAATAATCAACAACGTCATTTTTATAGGTGATTCTAATCTTATTAAATTCTCGTATTTTTATTGCTCTACGACCAACCTCCTCTAAACCTAATTCCCCTTCTTTACCTCTACGAATGTCGGACTCCAAATCCCAAATGTCACCATTAACTTGAATTAAATCTTTGATTTTTTGATTAATAAATTCATAATGGTCCTTGAGATATCCGTCAATTTCAAATCTCAAGTCATTAATTTCTTTAGAGTTTTCGGCGTCCGCTCTTTCTTTTTTTAATATTGCAATAGAATACCTATCTAATATTTCACTAATTGGCATTTTCATATTTATAAATTACCTGTTATTCTTTCGCACCATCCTTTAGATGTGCTATAAGGCCATACGACCCAATATTTTGGTTTATGTATTGTTTGAAAGTCTCTCCACACTTTACAATACCCATCAGGGTCTCTCATCATATTATTAATCTCATTGATATCCGCGTCTTTTCTAAAAATGGTTTCATCTTTCTCATCGTGAAATGCCACAACCCAAAATTCATAATCTTTTTCAGGTACTTGAGTAAATCCAATATCGATACAATGTTTAAAGATACGAGCAAAACTACTTTCCCATTCTTCTTCCGTCTCAAATATTTGTGGGTTTGGTGGATAATGTTTGTCTAATGTATATTGTTGGACGGCTCTTCTTGAGAATCGTAATCCTGAATATATTTCATAATCTTTTAATGTTCGTTCTGTCCCGAATCCGTATTTACTAAAATCTAAAGTAATTTCTTCGCCGTCCATCCCGAATAATTGTCGATTTTTTTTATGGGATAATTCATTTTTCTTACCCCACTCCTTATCATCGTCCCATTGTTTGGTTCTACCCTTACGAGTGTATTCGTGCCAAATGACTACTTTATGAGGATGAAATAAATCATAACCATGGGTAAACGCTCTAACTGCGATTGAGATTTCTTCTCCATGAAAATAAAACTCAGGGTCATGTTGGACCTCTTCACAAAACTTTCCTAACGTAAAGGCAAAGTGGGCGGAATAAAATCTTGACGTTACAGGTTCTTTCATTTCTCTCCAATTTGGGATTGTTTCAGGTAAGAAGAATACTGCTCCTTCGGGAATAAATCTATCAAACGACATTCTCCATGGTTCTGTAACTCTGCCTGAGGGGTCGTTGTCGGGGTCGAAAGATGAAACGTATCCTGTTAATAAAGGTTTAGGAAATCCTTTCTTTTGAAGTTGTTTAATCATTTTGATTAGGGTGTCGTCCCAATCCTTTTCAAACCTCATATGAGAATCTATCTGTAAAGTATATTCTTCCCCTTTATATAATTTTTGTGTTAAATTTCTTGCCCAACAAACACCTTTTGATTCGGAATATAAAACATCCTTAATCCTAAATCGTTTATCGTCTCTATATTCATCAAGATTATCAAAGTTATCGTCAGGATGATATTGTCGACAAATTGATAAAACAACGTCCTTAGGTTTTTTGGCGTTTTCCAACATACTTTTAATTGTTGGGATTAATTGAGGGTCGCGATAAGAGGCGATTTGGACAAATATCTTCATAAAGTTTTAATGAAAAAATATATAATAATTAAAAAAACTAAATGGTGTTGTAAAATCAACAATTAATAATTTTACGTAAGACAAGGTCCTAATGTTGAGGTTGACATGTATTGTGAGTGAATACCTTGTGGAGTCCAAGAACCAATAGGCGTCCCTGTAATAGAACCATCATATAATGTGGCATAAAAAATAGTAACATTGTCACCTAAAATAGGACTATAATACCATGTAGTGTTACTAGGGTTCCACCAAACATAATTACTATTTACTACATAATATGGGAATCCGTTATAATATCCAGAATATAGGATTGATTCTGATATAATGTATGGTTGACTATAATGTGTAAAACATATTACAGTCCCCATAGGACAACTACCGTCAAAACAATCCCCTAAAATATCAATAACGACAAGGTTAGGATTTGAGGTTGGTAGTTTACCACAAACATATAATATTGTAAAAGGGTTAATCACACCATAAAAAATAGTTCCATTACATTGGGTATAAGTAAATTCCTGTTCGGTGTCGGAGGTATTGTTAAACAAAATACAATTACAATTAATTATTGGGGTTGGTGTAGGTGTTGGTGTTAATGTTGGAGTAGGTGTTGGAGTTAAACACGTATATAGTTGAATTATTTCACATCCTAACGAATCAATTAATTTAACAATAACCTGAGAAACACCATCAAGGGGGATTGGGATAGTCACAGTATAAGTTGGGGGTATTGTTGTTGCGGACGAGACTAAATAACAATATGTTAATGTTATATCACACACATATACGTCATATGGTCCTGTACCTGTTGCACCTGTTATCTCAATTGTTATCATTAAACGGTCGGTGTTGGTGTTGGGTAACAATAACCGCTAGTCAAACTAGGAGTTGGTTTAGGAGTTTTACTCGGTGTTGGCGTTTTACTTGGTTCAGGGCACCCACATGGATTGGTACAAGTTGAAGAAGGTGTTGGTGTTTGAGTCGGTGTTGTAGTTGGACTTGAGGTTATTGTCGGTGTTGGTGTCGGCACTTTACAAGGGTCAAAAGTTGGTGTCGGAGTTTGAGTCTGAGTTGGCGTCGGAGTTTGAGTTCTTGTTACTGTCGGTGTTGGCGTAGGTGTTGGTGTGGGTCTTGGGACATTTAATATGTTCGGGCAATCCGAGTTTAATACCAATATTGTGTAAGTTCCATAAACTTCTTTTGGAGGCTCTAGTAATGAAGGGGTAAATTCAAAGGGTAACTCATGGTCACCTAAATTAAACACAATTTCTTCACCATAAGGGTTAAAAAGAATATTAGCTATCTCCCCATCATAATTAACACTCTGTATAATAATACTTTGACTCATATTTTAAAATCTATTTTCTACGGCCAAACATACTTCACCGTTTTCGTTAATTAATCTTTTCATATCAGAAAAGGAAATAAATGCGTGACCTTGTTGTCCCCAACTTCTTCCCCAACTATTCTTTATTCTAAATAACTGTGTAACTGTGTTAACTCCGTTGATTTCATAAGCGTGTCCGCCAGCAATCCCTCCACCAACTCTAATTAAACCATTGCGGTCAGGTCTAAACATATTGTTATACCAATTTGTACCAACCACTACAGGACCCACAGTTAATACAGTATTGACCATTACATTAACATCGAATGTCCAAAGGTAGGATGAAATTTTACCTGTTGATTTAAGATATTTTGCCCCACCTCTAACTGAAGTTCCATCATAATTTTCTCCTCTCCATTCATCAACTTTTTGAGCCTCACGATAGATTATTTGTGGAGGAACAATTGGTCGTATTTTTGATGTGTGTAAAGTTGGGCCATCTTCAATCCAATGAGCCCAAGCGTATCCAACACACATTGGTGTTTGTCCTTGGTCTCCCCACCATACATTATCCTGCCAATACTTTGAAGTGATTCTCGGTGCGGTTAATGGTAATTTATTCTCAATTAAATAATTATGGTCTCTATTGTCAGGAATATGAATCCTACCTAATATTGAGATTGGAAATATTGTTGTTGTTGTGGTTGTTGGAATTATCGTTGTGGTTGTTGTCGTTGGGTCTATAATATCATATGTAAAATCGTCCGTTAAACAAACTTCAGTAGAACAATCAGGACAATCAGGATTAAACATCCTAAATACATTTTTAAGTAAACTAAAATTATGTTTAACTTCAGGTGCTGATAACGGAGTAACGTACATTCTAAATTGAGAAATCCCCCCCTCAAATGTTCCTGCAAAATTTTGTTCAATTTGAATGTTCGTTTTTAACCCATTAAAAGTTGTTCCCGTTAAGTCGTTAATTGGAAAACATTCTGGGTCTTGGATATAAGGGCCATAAGGTAGTGTCATTGATGAAAAGGTTAGATTTTCTCTCAATCCTTGAGTTCCACCACCCCAAGAAACATTAAATGGTACTCCCACTTGTTTTTCTTTATCGGTGTTTAATGCTCTAGGTATTAACTCTTCAAAATCTTCTATAGTATGAAAAATTTTACCATTAATATAAAATTTTAACCTTCCTTTTCTATAATGGCCATTAACCAACCACTTTTCATTTAAATTAACAATCTCGATTTCCTCGGCAGGTTTTGACCCTTCGTGAGTGTATTGTGAGGTAACTAATGACATTGTATTTTGGGCTAATGACTCTAAATAAACTTTTTTAGTAATGTCACCTAACCCCCCTCTATAATTTAAATCACAGAAGTCTAACCATGTATATCTTTCCCATACGGCATCAAGTTGGAACCAATGTTCTAACTCTAACCACGCTGGATTTATCTTAAAACAATCAGGATAGATTGGAGGTGTACAATATTCCGTAACGGTAAATCCTGTGAGATATGTTGTTCCTGTTGTTGAACACGAACCCGTTGTTGTACAATCACCTGTGAATCTTAAAACCTTAACTCCGATTTGAGGATTTTTAGGGTCCCCACAAAGTTTAAATGATAATGCGTTTGACATACCGTCATATAATGGGTCTTTTTCACAAGTGTCCTCAATTGACGTATAACCTGTTGTTTCGCAGTCTACACAATCGGTACAAGTAGTACAGTTTGTACATGTTGGAGTACAAACAGGATTTGGTATACAACCGTTACTTGTAGGTGTTGGGCTAGGTGTCGGTGTTGGTGTTGGTGTTACTAATGGCGGACAATTGTGAGTTTGACATTCCCACCCACATGTTTCACATCCATAACCACCACAATCACATCCACATGTAATTTGTAGATTACGTTCCCCTTTACATAAAGAACATCCGTAATTAATGTGTGGGTCGTGTTTATTGTCTTTAGACCTTGGTGGGTAGACAAATATACATCTACTATCTGTGACAAGTTTATTACAACACGCACAAGTACTCAAACCTGTTAATGGGGTTGTTACTCTTGTATAACCTGTAAAACAATCAGGTGTTCCATCGGCATGGTGATAAAATTTATTTTCTGCTCGGGTACCAAAATAAAAGAAAGTATTTTTATTATTTGGGTATAACTCATTAAGGGTTGTTTCTCCAAGACCTGGAAAATACTCATTAATTAATCTTGGTTTTAAAATCATTTCAACAGACCATCCCTTATTCATTCTTTCAGGAAAAATATCGTAATCGTATTCAAATAACTTATAAAAACCTTGATAAAAACCACCATACAATTCATGGTACCTTCCTTCAAATGGACTATACTTACTAACAACTTCATATAACACAGTATCATTAAATCCTGAAAATCTAATATTAGGATTAGAGGTGTTACCCGTCACTTGAAATAATTTTAATCGTCTATCAAAACTTAATCTATCAAATTTTAAAGAACTAGGTAATAACCCATTTGTAAATGTGATTGTTTCACCTGTCATTTGTGTAACTAATCCATTATCTATCCCTGTCAATCCAATATCACAAGAGGTTTGTCCTGTAATACAAGTTAAATCTAAATTGTTTGGGTTGTAATAATTTTGTGACACAAAAACATTGTCTCGGTTATAGTTTTTGTACGCCAAATTTAAATTTGGTACGGTATCACTATTATTGATGTCAAAATAAAAAGGAAGTCTATCTCCATAGGTTTGTGCAATCAAATAGGGTGAGAACACCACTTCTTGATTGAATCCTGTTTCATCCGATGTTAATGACATATCGTATGAGTCCAAAGAAAGTTTTGGAAACAAATTAGGATACCCGTATTGATTTATATTCTGACTCGACATCTTTTTTATGATAAATACATTAAAACGAAGTATTTATTGATAAAAAAGACATGATTAATTTTAATGAGGAATACTTTAGTAACAATTGTTATTTTTTTCTTAAAGAGAGAGAGGATAAAATATCTTTATACTATTCTGTGGCAGATACTTTAACAGAATCAAGAAAGAAAGACGATAAAAAAGATTTCAAAAAGAAGGATTTAAAAAAAGTTAAAAATATTGTGAATAAATTTTTATCATCAAAAGAAAAGGTAACTAAAAAAGATATTGATAAAGAATTATCTAACGTATCATCGTCAGGTGAAATTGAGGAATTTGTTGATTCTGAGGGAGGTCTTTTAAATACAAGAACACCGTATTTAAACATGGCGTTACACCCTAGAAAAACGATGGACCAAACGATAACAATGACAAGGACTGCTAATGACCCCATAACAAGAGGTTATCGTGTTTATTATGGTGAGAATAAAGAAAATGAAGGTAACGTTGTATCTGAAGTAGATTATTCTGACGCATTTGGTTTTGAAGAAACTGAAGATATGGACTTTAAAAATACTGTTAATACACTTAAAAAAATGGGTGTTGAGAATGCCGTTCATAGAGCGAAAGAATTGGGTAAATTACCTAAGGCGAAAAAACGAAACGGTAAATTAAGACAACGACTATCTGAAAAAGATAGTATTGAAGAACAAGAAAAACAAAAAATGTCTAAAATGGTCGAGGATATTTTGGCAAAAAAGTCCAACAAAGATTCTGACATTTTAAAAAAAGATAACGATAGTAGTGTTAGTAAAATTTTAATTAAAAACCTACAATCAATAAAAAAATTGGCAGATAAAGAGGGTATTAATATCTCCAAGTTAATTAATATATTAAAAACAAGTGAATAAAGATTTATACGGACATAAGGTTTCTTTACCTGAGGATGTTATCAATTATTTGGGTCAATGTTTTGACGCCGCTAAAGGCGCTAGCGAAAATACCGAAGGGTATAAAAGAAACAAAGACCTGAGAGATAGTAAAGAAGTTACTTATCAACAACTTAAACGAATGAAAAATTGGTTTGACGACTTTAATGGTCATGAGAATGAACTTCCCCATATATTAAACGGTGGTCATTATGTTAAAGGTTGGGTTAATACAACATTGGATTCTATGAGAGATAGTATTCATAACACAAAACAAAATAAATCCGAGGTTTTGCCTAATCAATTTATCCAACCACATGAAAAGAACGGTATAAATGATATGAATAGACCCACTAAAAGTCATAAAACAAGTATTGGTGACTATGATTTACAAGTCACTGAAAGCCTAAAAAGAATAAACGACCTAATAAAAAAAATAATATAATATGGCAACAACAGAACCTTTAGATTTTTCTCAACCGAAAAACGACTTAACTTCAATCGCTGAAATAGAAAGAGCGAAACTTATCCCTAAGAATGATTATAAAAAAACGGCTTTCGAATACTCCTCAGTTAACCCTGACGCAATTGCTGATGGTGATGCTCAAGGTAAAGGCACTGGAGGTGATTTAGATGTATATAATCAAAATGCGGGGGCAATCCAAGATATTCTTGAGAGAAAAGCGGAAACCGTGGTTAATGAATTTCAACCTAACAAACCGTACACAACACCAAGCGCATAATGAAACTTTACAACATAACAAAATCCCTTATTTTAGAAGTAGCATCAATCGATTCTATCGTTGACGCTATCAAAAAAAGAAACAAAATAGTGATTTATTATGATGGTGATGAGCCAGGAGGTAGAGGTTTAAGAGAGATTGAACCTGTTTGTCTTGGTTACAGTAAATCAGATAATCCTGTTTTACGAGCATGGGATAGTGAAGGGTCTTCCCATACTTCATATAAAGGAGAACAACCTCTTCCTGGGTGGAGATTATTTAGAGTTGATAAGATTCTATCATTTAAACCTTCGGGAGAACAATTCTACGAACCAAAACCTAACTATAACCCAAAGGGGGATAGAAGTATGAATAGGGTAATAATTAATGTTACCTTTGATAATAGACAGGAACAAAACGTTTAAATATGACAAATGAAAATGAATTGATACAAAAATTAATGGTATCTAGAAAAATAATGGAAAAACACAGTCAAATACCAAGAAACGGTACTCAAGGCAGTGTTCTTACCTCACCTATGGTAGAAGAATATTCTTCACCAACGGCAAAATATAATTTACCTTCCGATATGTTACAGGAAAGTAATATACCAATGAATAACTCAAGTCCTCAGATGGCGACTAAGGACAGAATCATGGCCTCAAAATTACCTGACGAGATTAAAATGTTAATGATTGAAAACCCAATTCAACAACCTGATTCAATGTCAGGGCCGACATTATCAAATGAGTTGGTTGAAAAGGCGTCAAGATTAATGAATAAAGGTAAAAGTGAACCAGCAAGACAACAAACAAGTCAACCTCAACCATCTATAAACAATGATTCATTAAAACAAATGATGAGAGAAGTCGTTTCAGAAGTTTTATCTGAAAATGGTTTATTAGTTGAATCTGTAAGTAAATCAAATGACATTTTTTCTTTTAGAGTTGGTAAACATATCTTTGAGGGAAAAGTAACCAAAATTAAAAAGGTCCAATAACTAAAATTATAATATTTAAATCCTCACCTAAAGTGGGGATTTTTTATTTTAGTAGAGTTGATAATACCCGTTTTTCATGTTATACTTCCTTATTAAAAGAAAATTATGTCAGAAAAAATTAAAGTATTAGTTCTCCCCAGTGACAAAACTGGCGTTTCAAAGTTTAGGTCTGTCGGCCCTCATGTAATGTTACAAAACATGTATAATGATGACTTCCATGTCGATATTGATTACGAACCGAGAATAAATGACCAAAATTATTGGAAACAATATCAGATAGTTCATGTTCATAGAAATATCGGACAAATATATGAACATACTCCACAGATTATTAGAAATTTAAAATCAATGGGTATTATTGTAATCGTTGATATTGATGATTATTGGTTACCAACAATGGAACACCCAATCCACAGTATTATCGTCCAAGATAAAATAAATGAAAAAATTGTTGCTAATTTAAGAGAGGCTAGTTATGTTACAACAACAACTAATTTATTTGCCAACGAAATTCGTAAGGTAAATAAAAATGTAATTGTTTTACCAAACGCGATTGACCCTAACGAAGGTCAATTTAATCAAAAATCAGAAGAATCTGATAAAATTAGAATAGGTTGGTTAGGAGGTTCTTCTCACTTACACGATTTAAAATTATTAGATGGTTTTGTGTCTAAAGTCGGTAAAGAACTTAATGAGAAAATCCAATACGTTTTATGTGGATTTGATACAAGAGGGAATGTAACAGAGATTAATAGACAAACGGGAGAAAAGACTCAAAGACCTATTAAACCTGAAGAAACCGTTTGGATGAGGTATGAGGAGATTTTCACCGATAACTATAAAATAGTTGATGAAAATTATAAAAAATTCCTAATGGAATTTAAAGAGGGAACGTATTCTTCTGATATACAATTACCATATCAAAGAGTTTGGACAAAACCTGTCACGTCATATGCGATGAACTATTCTAAATTTGATATTTCATTGGCACCAATTAAGAATCACATCTTCAATAGAATGAAATCCCAACTTAAAGTCATTGAGGCAGGATTTTATAAGAAAGCAATTATTGCGTCTGAAGTTGGCCCATATACTATTGACCTTAAACATTGTTTAAAAAATGGGGAATTTGTTGACGGTAACGCAATGTTAGTTCAAGAAAATAGAAACCATGGTGATTGGTCTAAGTTTATTAAGAAGTTAGTAACTAACCCTAATTTGATTACGGACATGGGAGAACGTCTTTATGAAACAGTTAAAGACACTTATGACCTTAGGGCGGTGACGAAAACCCGATGCGAATTTTATAAATCTTTAATTAAATAAATCATGATAAAAATACCCATTACCAAAATTTTATTTTTAGACATTGAGACCGTTGGTATCTGTAAAGATTGGTCATCATGTCAAGAATCACACCCTAAAGTCTCCGAACAATTTATTAAATATTTTGATTGGTTCTTAAAAAGATTTCCAGAAGACAATGTTCCTACTGAAGGTCTTCAGGAAGAACTTGATAAAATTAATGATGTTTATAAGAAAAGAACCGCATTAGTTCCTGAGTTCGCTAAAATAGTTTGTGTTAGTGTTGCGTTTGTAACTGACAATGGAGAGACTAAATCTCAAACGTTTTCAGGAGACGATGAAAAAGAACTTTTAAAAGGAGTTCAAAAACTATTAGATAGATGTGGTAAGTTAGATTTCTTTTTATGTGGTCATAACTTAAAAAACTTTGACATTCCTATGTTAGCAAAACGTATGATAGTTAATGGTTTATTACCACCATCAATACTTCCGTCATACGATACTAAACCATGGGAGATAAAGGCTATTGATACTAAAGAAATTTGGCAATACGGTTCGTATACATCAATTGGGTCATTGGACTTAATGTGTACTTGTATGGAAGTTCCTTCACCAAAAAATGGCGAAGTGACTGGTGATAAAGTACATGATTCATATTGGAATAAAAATATGTTAAAAGAAATATCGGAATACTGTGAAAAAGATGTTCAAGTATTAATCGATGTAATAAAAAAATTAAAAGAATTAGAATAATGGATTTAAATTCACTAAAAGAACAGGCAGATAAATTACAAGAGTATTTAAATCAGCATAATGACAACGAAATAGATTATGATATGATTTTACAAGAGCATGGTCTTGATGTTAAATCATTGGAAAAAGAAATGGCCAATTACGCGCCAAAGTTAGATTTGGGTTATGTTAAACTACATCCCGACGCAATTACCCCAAAGTATAACTATGAAACCGATTCGGGGTTTGATTTACATTCAATCGAAGAGGTTGAGATACCCGCCTTTGGTAGAGCGTTAGTTCCTACAGGAATATCTTTTGATATTAAAGACGGATATGAAATCCAAGTTAGGTCAAAAAGTGGTTTGGCGATTAATCAGGGATTAATGATTCTTAACTCTCCAGGAACTGTTGACAATGGATATTCAGGTGAAGTTAAAGGAATCCTTTTTAACACCAATAACCATCCTGTAACAATTACCAAAGGTATGAAAATAGGTCAAGCGGTTCTTTGTCCTGTAGTTAACGGTAAGTGGGTTAATTTGGTGCAACAAAATAAAATAAACGAAAAAGACAGAGCAGATAAAGGGTTTGGCTCAACTGGAATATAATTACAAATGATGAAAACGGTGTCTACCTTTATTTTTGTTCACGACCAATCAATTATTTTAGATTTTATAAAATGCCAAAAATTTAAACAATTAGATAATGTAAAATACGTATTTGTGGGGGGTAAAGACACTTCAATGATTGAATCTAACCCTGACGTGATTATTTGTAATAAATTACCATTTAATCTTGAACAATACCCTAAATTAACATCGTACACAGGATGGTATGCTATATGGAAAAACGGTTTATACGATTCTTCAGATTATTTAAATTTATTAGAATACGATGTTAACTTAACGGATAATTTTGATAAAATAGTTAAAGAAAGTTTAAATTTTGACGTTATTGGATATATACCATTTAATGTTCATCACAATAATTTTGCGAAACATAAACCTTGGTCCGAAGATTTAATAACATCAATTCATAAAAATTATAATATTAATGTTCATGAATTTATAAATACGTTACCTTTTAATAAAGAATGTAGCGTTACATCAAATCATACATTTAGTAAGAAAAGTTTTGAAGATTATATGAAGTGGGTTAATCCATTGATTGATGATATAAAACACTCTGAATTATCGGGACATCAGGTTGAAAGGTCAATTAGTTTATTTTATTTGATTAATAAATTAAATTACAATGTGATTGATAATATATTAACACATTTCCAATTTGATAGTCATAGAACTCAAAATATTAGTCAAGATAAATTTAAAAATAAATATAATAAATTATTAAAATAAATTTATGTTTGATAAAATCAAAATATTAACTTTTGCCAAAGGTAATTTCATAGAATCTCAAAATAAGTTAAAAAAACATCTTACTGATATAGGGATAAAAAACCAAAAACATTTAACTGACTCTGATTTACCTGAAAATTTTAAAAAAGAATTTGAAAATTATTTCTTGGAAAAAAGGGGGTATGGTTATTGGATTTGGAAACCATTCATCATACTAAATGAGTTAAAAAATATTTCTAATGATGAAATTTTACTTTACATAGATTCTACAGATTTACCTAAATCGCCTTTTTTTGATTTAATATTAAACCACTTTAAAACTGAAAATATTTTTCTAACAAACAGGGGGTATAAACATGGAGATTGGACAAAAAGAGATTGTTTTATTCATATGAATTGTGATAATGAAAAATATTACAATGAATTTCAGTTAGAGGCCGGATTATTAGCTTTCAAAAAAAATGATTTATGTTTCTCAATTTTAACTGAATGGTTTGAAAATATGAAAAACAAAAAAATATTAGATGATACCCCTAACACTTTAGGATTTCCTAATCTACCTAATTTTAGAGACCACAGACATGACCAAAGTATATTAACCAATTTAAGTATACAAAAAAATATTAAAAGTACTAATATTAGTCGAGATTATGTTATTTTCAATTATAACCAACCCAAAAAATATTCATGAAAACACTCAGAGAAATTGTAAATTTCAACAACAATATAGAAAAAGACTACTATGAAAGTTTAATTAATTATGAAAATACTTTCATAGAAATACTAAAAGTTTGTAACAATAAGTTTGACGTTGGTACTGGTAGTTATTTATTTGATGGTAAAAAGTATGAATACTGCGATAAAATGTATCAAAAACAAGTTTTACTTTTTGAAAAAGTTAAAAATATTGATAGTGTATTAGAAATAGGTACGTATATGGGACATTCATTGCTAATTATGTTAATGTCAAACCCAAAACTTAAAATTACATGTATAGATATAGATGATACTTACAGTTTACCAGTAATAAATTTTTTAAGAAAAAAATTTAACACGGATATTAATTTTATTAAAGGAGATAGTATTAAGACAATCCCTAATTTAAATGAAAAATTTGATTTGTTTCACATAGATGGGACACACAAATTGGAGTTTGTAAACAAAGAGTTTCAAATGTGTAAACATTTATCATCAAGTAATATTATGAACGTTATATTTGACGATTATGATAACGTGACCGAAATGAAAAATATAATAAATAAAGAACATGTGATATTAGAACAAATAACCCCAAATTGTAATTGGAGGAATTCTTACTTAAAAATAAAATTATGAAAACAAAACTATGTGAAATTATGACCAAACACGGAAGTGATAAGGGAGTAGGTGTACATAACTACACGTTAATGTATTACGAAATGTTTAAAGACATACAAAATAAAAAATTGAATATCTTTGAATTAGGTTTAGGCACTAACAATACTGATGTTCCATCAAATATGGGAAAATCTGGGACACCAGGAGCCTCATTAAGAGGATGGAGAGAATTTTTTATAAATTCTAACATATTTGGGGCTGACATAGATAAACGAATTCTTTTTAATGAAGAAAGAATTAAAACTTTTTATTGTAACCAAAAAGATGTGTTAGATATTGAGAATATGTGGAATAATACGATATTAAACGATATTTTATTTGATATTATTATTGAGGATGGTTTACATGAATTTGACGCTAATTTAATTTTTTTAGAAAATTCTTTACATAAAATTAATGATGGTGGTGTGTACATATGTGAAGATTTAAAACTAGACACCGTAGAATTATTTAAAAAAGAAATTCCGTCTTTAAAAGAGAAATTCCCAAAATTTGATTTTGAGGTTGTTATTTTAGAAAATATTAATAATAAGTATAATGACAATAACTTATTATTGGTTAAAAAATTAAATTAAAGTATTATAAAATGAAAATTTTTATAAAAAAACATTTAGGTTTAGGAGACACCATCATACATAATGGAATGATAAGAAAACTGTCTGAAGACAATCAGAATGATGAAATACATATCCCCTCATGTCCTCATAATGTAAAAAACATAACCTATATGTTTAGAGACAATAAAAAAATAAAAGTGGTGGAATTAGAGGATTGCAGTGTCCGTTCTATGGATTCCTATCTTAGTAAAAACAAATATGAAAAAATAATTAATACTTGTTTAAATAACAATTCTAAATTTAATTATCGTACATATTTTGACGACGCTTTTTATATGTCTGTCAATATGGACCCGTCAATTAAGAAAAAGTATTTTCACATTGAGCGTGATATTAAATCAGAAAATAAAGTTTTTGATGAATTAATTACAAGTAAAGGTATTACAGAATACTTGTTTGTTCATGAAAAACCTGAATTAAATATTATAATAAATCGAGAAAAAATGGAACTTGGTCTACCAATAATAACTGCCGACTCTAAATACGGTATATTTGAATTACTAAAGGTAATTGAAATGGCAAAAAGCGTTAATATAATTAGTAGTTCATTTTTAAGTTTATTTACGTGTAAAAAGTATAATCAAAATACAATTGCCCATATGTATTGTGATAGGTCTTATGTTTCACCTTATATTATAAAAAATAACATAAAGGTTTTAATATAATATAAAATGAATAAAGATGTTATATACATAATAGGTACGGGTGGTTTTGCTAAAGAAGTTTTTTTCTTATTAAAAGAAATTAATCTTTATGATTTTAAAGGATTTGTTGACTATAAACCTAAAAATAAATATTTAGTCATTGGGTCAGATTCTAACCCTATCATAGATGAAGAAGAGTTTTTATCCGAATATAAAGGTTCTAATATTGTTATAGGTGTTGGTAGACCTCACTTATTAAAAATACTATCAGAAAAATTTAAAGATTTTAAAACACCAAACATTATTCACCCGACATTTATTTCAGATAAAAAAAATATAAACATAGGTGTTGGTAATATAATTACTGCGGGTGTTATTTTTACTACCGATATAAAAATTGGTTCTTTTAATGTGTTTAATTTAAACATTACGATAGGTCACGATTCGGTAATTGGGAATCAAAATGTATTTAACCCATCTTGTAATATATCCGGTAATAACAAGATAGGTAATCAAAATCTATTTGGTGTTGGTTCTATTAGTTTAGAAAACATGGAAATAGGTAATAATAATATTATAGGTGCTTCAGCACTTTTAACAAAAAGTATTAATAACGATGGAATCTATATGGGTGTCCCAGCAAAATTAATTAAAAATAATAATAAATAATAAATAAAATGGCTGATACGTTAGGAACTTTAGTCGACAAATTAACCACTGTTGACTTGAAAATGTGGAATAATCAAGAACTTCTTTACGAAATAAGAAGAATGAGTTTTGAAGAATATAAATCAAAATATTTTGACACTGAGAATGGAGCAAATTTACTTTGGGATTCTTTAAAAAAGGCTTGTGATTTAAACGTCCAAAGAAATCAATTAATAAATGAAATTGATGAAAAAATAATTGAAATCGTAAATGCCCGATTAAATGGTGAAGATTTAGATAATGGTAAATTTTTACAAAGGTCACATAAAACGTATTAAATATTTATGATACCAATTTATAAACCATATCTAAATAAAGAAAATTTAAAATATGCTCACGAAGCTATTGATTCTACATGGGTTTCATCACAAGGAGAGTATTTAGATTATGTTAAAAACGAACTTAAATCTTTTTTAGGTTGTAATAAGATTATTTTAACTAATAATGGAACAACCGCAACGCACTTATTGTCATTAGCATTAAAATACAAGTATCCCCACATAACTAAAATTATTGTACCAAATAATGTTTATGTTGCCGCATGGAATTCTTTTTTATTTGATAAAAATTATGAGTTAATTCCAATTGACGCTAATTTAGAAAGTTGGAACATAGATGTAGAAAAAATAGGGGATAAATTGGATGAGAATACGGCAATTCTAATTGTTCATAATATCGGTAATATAATCAATGTATCAGAACTCAAAAAAAAATTCCCAAACACAGTTATAATGGAGGATAATTGTGAAGGTTTTTTAGGTAAATATAATGACAAATTTAGCGGTACCGATAGTTTTGTGTCTTCAATATCATTTTTCGGTAATAAAACTGTTACATCTGGTGAAGGTGGAGCATTCATCACAAATGATGAGGACGTTTTTAATTATATAAATACTGTTAAGAATCAAGGACAGTCAGACATTAAATTTTTACACGATGTGTTAGGTTATAACTATAGAATGACTAATTTACAAGCATCTATTTTGTACGGTCAAATTATCGATATTAATAAAATAATAGAAATGAAATTAAATGTTTTTAAAGAATATAAAAAACATTTAGACCAAATTGAGGGTATTTCGTTTCAAAAACAAGATGAAAATACCTCCCACTCAAACTGGATGTTTGGTATTAGATTTTTAAATTTTGACTTAGAAACTAAAAAAAAATTAGAACTATTTTTATTTGAGTCAGGTATTGATACTAGACCAATGTTTTACTCAATAACAAAACATCAATATCTATCACATATCAAATGTGATACAACAAACGCGGATATATTACAATCTCAGTGTCTAATATTACCTTCCTATCCAGAATTAACAAAAAGTCAAATAACATTTATATGTAATAAGATAAAACGATTTTTAATTAAATTAAATGAACAAAATAATAAACTTCGCCCCCAACCGGAACTCAAACAAATAGAGAAAAGATAAATTATATGAACTATTAACTAACAATGGGTTTATTAATGGTTTAATTATAAAATATAATATATGATAACAATAGTTTACTCAACACATAAAGATTCCGAATATAATAACAAATTTAGACAACATTTGTTACAAACTGTTGGGTTTAAAGATGTACAAATATTAGAATATGTTAACCATAATGACATTAAGTTAGAGAAAGATTGGGGTAAAAATTCATTCTTAGATTACCTATTCAATCTTATTGATAATCCAACCCAATAATATCCCATTAAAGGAGTAGTTTACATTAAATTAATTTAATATAAATTTTAAGAACATGAAAGTATCGCTATATGTAATTTTAATACATTTTGGATTAAAAAAAATCCAAAAGAGTACGAAAAATATAATAATTTTTTAAAAGAAAATTAAATATGACTAATGAAGAATTTTTAAAAATCGTAAAACCATATACGATGACAAGTACTGAAAGAATTAATGAATTATTTAATTCTTTAGAATATATAAGGACTAATAAAATCAATGGAGATTTTGTCGAGTGTGGAGTTTGGAAGGGGGGTAATATTTTAGGTATTATGGAATATCTGTATTACCATAATATGACCGATAGAAATGTTTGGTTATATGATACATTCCAAGGAATGACTCAACCTGAAGATGTCGATGTCGATTTGAAAAATCAAAAGGCGTCTGACATATTACAACAAGTTTTATGTTATTCTTCATTAAATGAAGTTAAAAAAAATTTATCAAATTCAAAATACCCAATTAATAATATAAAATATGTTGTTGGAGATATTTGTGAAACTTTAAATTATAAAAATAATTTACCAAGTAAGATTAGTTTACTTAGATTAGATACCGATTGGTATCAATCTACAAAAAAAGAAATGGATGTTTTATACCCTTTATTATCTAATGACGGAGTTCTTATAGTTGACGATTATGGTCATTGGCAAGGGTCTAAAAAAGCGGTTGACGAATACTTTTTAAACAACGGATTAAAACCAATAATAGAAAAAATTGATTATACCGGAATTAAAATTATAAAATGAAGAAAATAATAAATTTCCCCCCAACCGGAACTCAAACAAATAAAGTAAATGTTGTTGGTGGACAACAATGGTGGGTTAAATTATAATATTATGAAGATTGCGTTAGTTTGTATTGCAAAAAATGAAGATAGGTATATCCAAGAATGGGTTAATTATCATAAAAAATTAGGGTTTGATAAAATTTTTGTTTACCAAAATGATTGGAGGTGTGACCTTGAAGACCCTAACATAGTTAAAATAGAGTTTGACGGTGTTAACAAACAAAGAGAAGCTTATAATCATTTTATTAAGACTAAACATGACGAGTATGATTGGGTTGCTTTTTTTGATGTTGACGAATTTTTAGTACTTAAAAAACACGGGAACGTTAAAGATTTTATTTCCGATTATTCTCAATTTTCATCAATTGGTGTTAATTGGGTTTTATTTGGTAATAACGGGTATTTTAAAATAGGTCACGAAACAAGTGTCCTAAAAAGATTCACTAAACGCCAGAGTTCGACAAATCCTCACATTAAATCTATCGTAAAACTATCTGGTATTGTGACAATGTGTGTTCATAACCCCCCAAATATTTTGACTTGTGACACCAATAACAAAACATTTATCGGACCTTTTAATAACTTTGGGGACGATAATATTGCACAATTAAATCATTACTTTTGTAAAACCGAAGAAGAATTTATTGAAAAGTGTAATCGTGGTAGAGCCGACACCCAATTTATTGAGGGTCACAAAAGAACAATGACTGATTTTAATAACCATAATTTTAACGAAGTAGAAGACTTAACCGCAATGAATTTTTTATATGATAACAATAATTTACTCAACACATAAAGATTCCGAATATAATAACAAATTTAGACAACATTTGTTACAAACAGTTAGTCTTAAAGATGTACAAATATTAGAATATATTAACCATAATGAACATTCATTATCGGAACTTTACAATAAAGGTATTTCAGAATCAATATACAATATTGTTGTATGTTGCCATAATGACATTAAGTTAGAGAAAGATTGGGGTAAAAAATTATTATTAGATTTTATTTCCAATGACGACTATGGAATTATTGGTAAGGCAGGTTCTTGTTATTTCCCCGAATCAGGTGTGTATTGGGAAAGGATGGGTCAAACAATGGTTGGTCAGGTATACCATCATCCTGAAGGAAGTAAAAAATGGGTGAATAACTATTCGGCAAAACTACCTCACTTAATACCTGTAGTAACAATCGATGGTCTTTTTATATCGTTTGATAAAACTAAGATAAAACATAACTTTGACGAAACAATTGGTAAGTTTCATTTTTATGACCATTCATTTTGTTTACCAAATTATTTAGAGGGAGTTAAAATTGGTGTTACATCGTCTTTTGAAATAACTCACCAATCTGTTGGTCAACCAAATCAAGAATTTTTTGATAGTAAAATTAAATTCTTAGAAAAATGGGGTAATAGATTACCGTTAGATTTAAAACCCGCCAAAGTTTATGTCCCTGATATTAAAGAAAAACCGTTAAAAAATATTGGTAAAGTTGCGATTGTTATCCCAACAAAAGGAAAAGTTAATCTTTTATTTGATTGTGTATCTTCGTTCTATGAACATTGTAACAAAGACCTATTTGATATTTTTATTGCCGATACTGGGTCATCAGACTCTGAAAAAGAGTGGATTAAAAATAAAGTATTACCCTTTGGTAATATTAAATTATTAGAATACGATTATTATAATTTTGCTAAGATAAATAATGATGTGGTAAAAAACCATATTACCAAAGATTACGAGTTTGTTTTATTTTGTAATAACGATATTAAAATATTAAATAACGTTGTTTATGGGATGTTAAAAATATTTAAAGACAATCCTAGAACAGGTACGGTTGGTTGTAGACTTCACTTTGAAGATAATACAGTACAACATGACGGCATTGTCACATTTGTAGATAAAAATCAATCCTTCAAAATTTCCCATTTAAACTTACGATGCTACTACTCATATACCTTACACACTAAAAAACTTGTTGGTAGTACAGGAGCGTTGTTAATGATTCGAAAATCGGTATTTGAAAAATGTGATTTTTTTAATGAAAACTACGATAGTTGTTTTGAGGATGTTGAGTTAAATTTAAAATGTATTTTATTAGGTTATAATAATTATTATGACGGTAGTTTGGTCTCTTATCACTATGAAAGTCAAACGAGAATGGAAGACCCTGAGATAATAAATAAGATGACTCAGGACTATCAAAAAAATTTACTCCCATTTGTTGTAAAACATTTAGATAAACTGAAGAACTACATTATCTCCGCCTAAAAAATCAAATTAGTTTACATTAAATTAATTTAGTATAAATTTAAAGTAAAAAAGTTTATGACACAAAAAAATAAACCAAATAAAAATCAATCATCTGACGAGTCAAAAAGACAATTAAATAGTAAGGAGTTGATTTCGGAAATTGTTAAGAAAAAAACTAAAGAAAAATTTTTAACCGCCAATCAAAAAAAATTTTACGACACATTAATCTCAAGTGAAATAACTGTTTGTTCAGGACCTGCGGGTGTTGGTAAAAGTTATATAACCATGAAAGCGGCAATTGATTTAATTGCTGACCCATTAACCCCTTATGAAAAAATTATTATTGTTAGACCCGCAGTTGAGGCCGAAGAAAAATTAGGTTCGTTACCAGGAAACGTTGAGGAAAAGTTGGACCCGTATATCTTTCCGTCATATTATTTATTAAATAAAATTATTGGTAAAGAGGCTCGAGAAAAATTAAAAGAAATTGATGTAATTGAGGTGTTTGCATTAGCTTACATGAGAGGAATGAATATTGATAATTCAATCCTTATTTTTGAGGAGGGTCAGAACTCATCACCAAGTCAAATGAAATTACTACTAACTCGAATAGGTTTTAATAGTAAATTCTTTATTTCAGGGGATGTTGAACAATCTGACAAATACAAAAATAAAACTCAGAGCGGATTATGGGACGCAATCGAAAAATTTAGAGGTAGTGGAGACATATCCGTTTTTGAATTTAAAGATAAGAACGATATTGTCAGAAATAAGTTGATAAGCAAAATTTTAGAAAAATACGAAGAATAATGAGAATTGGTATTGAAATAAATGGTGTTCTGAGAAATACAATCGGGAAGATTGAGCAAACATATCAAAAATATTTAATTGACAAAACTGATGGTATTGAGAACGAGGAATCGTTTGAATATGGTATGATATTACCCGTTGATAGTTTAGTCATGAAGAACCATTTTAAATTCCAAAATGATGAGGAGTTATTCTCATTTTTATATGAGGAATTCCCGATGGAAATTTTTGGACACTCTCAGTCTTCAGAATACTCGACATTTAACGATTTAAATGAGGTATATGTTAATTTACGAGATAACCATGATTTAATTATTGTTTCAGATGAAATTGGTAAATCTAAACCGGCCTCTTTATTTTTTATATCTAAGTTTGGGTGTCAGTTAGAAAAAATAAAATTTTATAGTAATTACACAATTAATTCCATGTGGGATGAAATTGACCTTTTACTTACGGCAAATCCTGCTTTATTATTAGAACATCCGTCAGATAAAATATTAATTAAATATGAAACTGACTATAATAAAAACATAAAAACTTCCCATAATATTAAGTCACTTAAGGAATTGGAAGACAAATTAAAAGAGATAATATCATGTTAAAAATATTAGGAGAACACTATTACTTAGATTTAGATAAAATTGAAGAGTTCACAAACGCGGCCCCACCAGAAAACTTTACGGGGGTTTCTGAAAACCACATAAGTGTGGTTAAGTACGATATGGTTAAATTACTCATTGAAATTTTAATGACCGAAAATGAACCGATTGATGAGAAAATGGGTATGAAAAGTAATGAGGCATCAATACCCTTTAGACTGGCATTTAACAGTTTGATTAATAAAAAATTAATAAACAAATACTAAAAATATGAATCAAGAACAAATTAAAAAAGTAGAAAAATCAATTCAGAACATGAAAGATAAGAAATCAAAAATCTATCTTTTAGTTCAAGATACTAAAGGCCACGCCAAAGCGTCGATTGCTTATAGTTACCGTTTAGGTATGACACTATCAAAACAAGGATATAATATGGTTATGTTACATGAAAAATCAGATTATACAGGTGTTTCGGAATGGTTAGGTAGTGAATACATGGAATTACCTCATCAACCAATTGAAGGTCAAAACTTAGAGGTTTCACCTGAGGACTTTATAATCGTTCCCGAACTTTATGGTTTCGTTATGGGTCAAATCACAAAATTACCTTGTGGTAAAATTGTGTTATGTCAATCATATGACCATATGTTAGAAACATTACAACCAGGTCAAACTTGGGCACAATTAGGGTTTTACAAATGTATCACAACTTCTGAAACCCAAAAAGAATACATCTCAAATGTTATGAGAGGAGTATCTATCGATATTATTCCACCATATATTTCTGAAAATTTTAGATTACAACCATTACCACCAAAACCAATGATTGCGATTCATTCCAGAGAACAAAGAGATACCGCAAACATCATTAAAAACTTCTACATTAAATTTCCTCAATATAGATGGATTACGTTTAGAGATATGAGAGGATTAACCGAAAAACAATTTGCAGATGCTCTACAAGACTGTTTTCTTTCTGTGTGGGTAGACGAGACAAGTTCTTTTGGCACCTTCCCTCTTGAGTCAATGAAATCAAATGTTCCTGTATTAGGATTAGTACCTAATCTTGTACCATCATGGATGAACGAAGATAATGGTCTTTGGATTAATAATAAAAATCAAATAGTAGATTTTGTTGCGGACTTTTTACAAAATTGGTTAGAAGATAACGTTAATGAAAAAATGTACGAATCAATGTTAATAACCGTAAATGAATCGAGTACAAAAACTGATTTTGAAAAAAATGTGATTTCTCTTTTTGACGGATTTCTCCAAACAAGATTAAACTCTTTTGAAGAACAATTAAATAAACTAGAACCAACAGAATAAAAAAAAATAAAAATATATACTATGGAAAAATTTGATGTATCGGTAATATTACCAATTAAATCGTCTAAAACAAATGGATTTGCGGAATATTTCGAAAAAGCCATTACTTCTCTTAAAAACCAAACAAAAAAAATTAACGAACTAATAATTGTTCATACTGATGAAACATCATTAGTTGAGTTTTTAGGAAGTTTTGATTTTGGGGATTTAAAAGTAAATAAAATTGTTTGGACTAAGGACCCTAATTTCTCAGAACAAGTGAATCACGGTGTTAGGTCATCAGAATCTAAATGGGTTTCATTATTTGAATTTGATGATGAATATTCAAACATTTGGTTTAAAAATGTTGAGAAGTACTCAATCGCTCATCCTGAAGTTGACTCATTCTTGCCTATTGTTATTGATACGGACGAAAAAGGTCAATTTGCAGGATTTACAAATGAGGCAACTTTTGCATTAAATATTGCTGCGGAAATGGGAATCTTAAGTAATGAAACACTTCAAACATATCAAAACTTTCAAATCTCAGGAATGGTTATTAAAAAATCATCATTTGTTGATTTTGGTTTATTGAAACCGTCTTTTAAATTAACGTTTGGTTATGAATTCTTTTTAAGGATGACAAATAACTCAGTAAAAATAATGTCTATACCTAAAATTGGTTATAAGCACATTAATTTACGTGAAGGGTCAATTTTTTGGAACTATAAGAATGGTGACGACAATCTAACTGATGAAGAAGTTAGATTTTGGGTGGAGTCAGCGAAAAAAGAATATTTCTTTATCAATGATAGAGCCATAAAATATACCTCACAAACAGTTTAATGAGCGAAATATTAATTTTATCAGGTACAACAGATACAGACTTAAAAAAGAAAGGAAGGAAACCAAAACAAGCAAATTATTTTGATGTCCGAGAAGAAATGGCCGTGGTAAGATTTTTATCGACCGAATCCTCAGAAGAAAAGAATAAAATCTACAATGAGTTTTTAAGACACCCTTTGGACAAGATGATTTCCTCAATTATTAGGAGATATAAATTGTATCGTAAAGATATGGACTTCATAGAAATCCATACTGACACACATTCTTTTCTAATGACAAAAATAGATAAGTTTAAACCTGCAAAGGAAAAAAAGGCTTATTCGTATTTTGGAACTATTTGTAAGAATTATCTAATGGGTCAGATAATTAAAGACCAAAAAGAAACTAATCGAAAAATTTCATATGAAGATATATCATCAAGTATCGAAAATAGTCCCGAATTCTCGTATCTAATGGAAGTAGATGTCGTTGACTCGGAACAAATAATTAAAAATTTCTTAAAGGAATTAGACAAATTTTTAAACGAGGAAACGTTAAATGAAAATGAAATTAAATTAGGTCACGCATTGTACGATTTATTTAATGATTATGAAAACATTTTTGTTGGCGCGTCAAATAACAAATTTAATAAAAACATAATACTCTTGTCCCTGAGAGAAATGACAAATTTATCGACAAAAGAGATACGTAGTTCTATGAAAAAATATAGAATAATTTATCTTAATCTAGTTGAAAAGATGTCTCAGTAAAAAAGTAAGGGAGTAATATTTATTGTAATGGGAAGGCCACAAAAAAAAGAAATTAACTTAACGAAGGAATCAATTCTTTCTTTATTACAGGAAATCTACAATGAACTTGTAGAACAACGTAATACTGCGATAAGAATCCAAAATAAAATGTTGGCTATGATGAAAGAACCTGAAGACATGACTCTTATTGGTCCTGTAATCGAAAAACAACAAAAAATAATTAACGACTGCGTTGAGAAAAAATTATCGTTATCTAAATTACAATCATCAATTTGGGAAAAATCAAACTCAACAGTAGAATCATTCTCAATATCAGATTTAAATATTGATGATGATGTCATCCAAAATTTAATTGAGAAAGATATCGCTAAAGGAGATACATATAAAATGAAAAAATAATTATGAGTTTAGACCTTAACGCCGATTATAAAAAAGTACAAGATAAAGTTTCCGCAACTAAATCGTACAATAATGCTAAGTCACAATACAGTGCCGCGAAAAAAAAGGCGGGTGAAAGTTTTGACGATAAAAAGTCTGACGTTACTCAAAGTCTTAATAAGGTAAAAGAACAAACTAAGCGTTACGAAAAACAAATTAAATCTCAATTTGAACAATTATTAGATATTAATAATATTACTGGAGGTAAGGGGAGTAATTCAATTAAATACGTTAAAAAACTATTACTTCAAACTCTAAAAAATATTGAGCCAAAAATTTCAGAAATTCTTAATGAGGAGGCATTAAATGCCGTTGGTTGTGACCAACAACAAATGTTTAACGGACAAGTTCTTTATATAAAAGTATCATCAATTGACCTTGGAGGTCTTCTGAAAAAAGACCCAACAGAACCTATTGGTAAAGCGTTATACGAAAAAGACCCAATACAAGTCCAACAATATCCATTTTCTTTAAATAAAGAACTTTATAAACGAATTGAGAGTGGTCAACCATACTCAGTCGATAATGGTCAATTATACATAGGTCAATCAGGTCAAGACCTTTTTGACATTCAGTATGTTGAAACCGATAACTTAGCACAAACAGGTCCTTGGTATAAAGTCACTTTAGTCAATAGGGTTAATAACATTAATAAGGTTGGTGAATTTATGGTTGACTACTATAAAACAATTAAAATAGTTGATTTTCATAACATAATGGCATCAATAATGAATTCATTATCGGGAGCAATCTCAATACAGGCAAATGTTGGGTTAGTACAAGCCGGAGACGCCACAAAATTTGAGTTAATATTACAAAGAATATTAGGTCTTTGTTTTGATAATAAAAAAGAAATTGATGTTAGTGGTGTGGCAAAGGTTGCGGAATTAGACGGTGTAGATGATTCGTTTTTTGAATTTACTGAAATAGATTTAAGGAATATTGATTTAAAAGTAAATAACATTAAAAATGGTGTTGTCGAATATGAAAATTGTGATAACGTTAAATTACCTGTCGATTCTGGTGCGGTATTGGATTCGTTAAATAATTTACTATTTGTGCCTGATAGTGACTTAGTAAATGCCGCTGACGCACTAACACAGTCTTTAACAGATAATCCTGATTGGTCGGGATTGGCGATTTCGGGTAACATAAATGCCGCGGTTAATTTAAATTTTGTAAAATTAATTGCTCAAGGATTAGTGACCGCAATTCTATCACCGAAAATTCTCCTTCCAATTTTTACTATGTTAAAATCTTTGGGGAATACCGTTACTGACCAAATTAATTCTTTTGTCGACTTTGCTAAAAAATTTAAAAGTTTTGTTATTAATTTAGTCTCGAAAATAGGGTCATTATTTGTTAAAGAATTGTTTGAATTAATTAAGAAAGATATTAAAAACTTAATACAACAGGTCATCATGGATGTTGCTAAAGAACAAGGGGACAAAAGAATCATAATAATTTTAAAATTAATTCAATTGTTATTAGTCGTCATACAATTTATTAATGATTGGAGACGATGTAAAAGTGTTGTCGATGAATTACTGTGGTTATTAAAAATTGCTACTTCAGGATTTGGGGGTGGTCTTGGGGGTGGTCAAGGAATACCGTTACCTTTATTATTTGCATCACAATTAATGAGCGGATATTCAGAATCAAGAGCGTTTCTTGGGGCAATCGAGGAGATGCAAAAATTAGGTATTAATACTGGGAATATGCCCGATGGTAGCCCTAACTTAGAAGTTTTAAGTAAATTTGCTCAAATGAAAGCCATGGCGAATGAAGAGGCCGAAAATGGTAAAGTACAAATTGCCATTGGAGCATTAAGTACAACACCCGCAGGTATGACAATACCCGCAAGTGCTTACGGTAAAAAATCATAATTATGACAAAGAAAGAAACCTCCGAAAAAGCTTTAAACATTATTAAAGAATATAAAACACAATCAAACAAAGATTTAATCTTTGCTATGGACATTATTCAAAAAGACTTTAATGTAACTAAAGAAACATTACTTAAGTTAACTCATCATATTGATAAGTTAGAATCAACTTACGACCTAATATTAAAAGAATTCGAATCAAGAACTAAGAATGGACATAATTAACAGACACCAAATAATATTTCCTGGTATTGTCTATGACGACCAAGACCCTACAATGTTAGGTAGACTTCGTGTTATACCCGAAACAAAAGACTATGACGCGATTATTAAATCGGTACCCGATTGGAATGAGTTAAATGATAGATGGTCAAGTAAAGACCCTATTGTTTTTTTACCATTACTACCGTTTTATATTAGCCAAACCCCAAAAAGAGGGGAATATGTACATATAATATATCAAGATAAAAATTTCCCTTTAGAAAATAAATTCTACGTACAAGGACCATTTTCAACTCCGATGGCGAGTCCTGGAGAGTCATATCAAGGGATGAAGAAATTTTTAGCCGCGGGCGATAGTATTAAAGACCATCGAAGTATTAAAAATCTTGATGGTCAATATCGTCAGGATTATAGTAAAGGTGTTTTTCCTGAGCCAGGGGATAACGCTTTATTAGGTAGAGGAAGTGCTGATGTTGTGGTTAAAGAAAACGAAGTTTTAATTAGAGCGGGCAAAACTAATTCATTATCGTTAGGGGGACTACCTATTGGTAATGAGCTTAGGTCGTTTTTACAATTATCCAATTTCCCACAAACAAAAGTCTTAGGCGAACCTGAAACCGAAACTAAATTACAGGAAATAATTAAAGTCGTTAATAAAATGGTTGTGTGGCAAATTACAAATCTTGAGAACTCTCAAAACGTTTTTAACGGATGGGTTAGGTTACACAAGATTATTCCAACCTCAACTATGGTTACTACCGCCAATTTTAAACCTGATACTATAACAAAATTATCGGGGTCAGGAATTAATTACGGAGATACACTAGAAGAAATTGTTTTTAATTCGGTGTCTTTTGACGATGCGGTTTATTTGATTAATAAATTTATTTCAGGGTTGTTTGAGGGATTTTTAAATATACCTACAGAAGTAATTGAAAATCTTAACGTACAGGAATATCACCCAAACCAACAAAATTTTTCTAACGATTCTTTTCCATTTATTGTCACCCCATCAAGACAAACTTATGAAAAAGGTAGACAATTTTTCGCACCAACACTCTCCGAGGACGTTGTCGAGTTGACAAACTATGTTAGATTTCATTCTAAAATAAAATTAACAACAAATAACTCAAAAAGTGGATTTTTCTTGGTATCGGAGAATAAGAATGGTAAACCATTAATAGGCCCTCAATCTAAGATTATAAAAGAAACATTCACACCCACAGAAATTACCCCATCGCCAATTACTTATGGTGTGTTAGGGGCTCAAAAAATTTACTTATTATCCCATAATACTGCTGGACCTAAAGGAGAGATTACGTTACGAGAAACATTATATGGTATTCCTCAGGACAAATTTATTGGTAATGAGAAAAGTCTTTCAAATATAACTTATCCTACTGTAAGAGGGGATGAATTAATGACATTACTTAGAAAAATCTTCGTTTTTGTTACGGGACACGTACATACCGCATCAAATCATGTACCAAATCCTATGACTGAAGGTGGTAGTCAAACGGCAGAAAACATCCGTGCAATACTTGCAAATTCTGAAAATACAATCTTAAATCAAAATATCCGAATTAATTGATATTTATTGAATAAAGATTCAATGTCAATTAACAATTCGTATTTCAGTAAAAATAACACGATAGTATCTAATAGTTTTACCAACACGGGGAGAAACCCTGTGACAGAACTATTTTACGGCTCTTTGGCAACATCTCAGTTTCCAAATGGGTATAGTCGTTTTATTTTTGACTTAGACCTTTCATTATTAATGGAAAAGGTTTTTGATGGTACTATCAGTACCACTTGTCCCGACACAACTAAACATACGTTAAGAATGACTAATACGTCATGGTTTAATGTTGACTTGTTGAACACTAAAACGTCTCAGGCAAGAATGAGGGCAACTTCATTTGACCTAATCTTATTTAGAATTCCGTACATTAATGATGACGAGTCAACACCACAAGTGTGGGATGAAGGGGTTGGTTATGACTTTGCGGACTTAATCTATGATTATAGTAACTTTGATAAGAACTTCTCTGACAGACCATCTAATTGGGTTCAAACGACCACTATTGGAGTGTGGACTGAGCCAGGAATATATGACAACACAAATACCGCAACAGGGACTGGAGTTAATTATTCGGCGATAACTATTGTTGACGTACAACATTTTGAGTTTGGTAATGAGAACGTTAATTTTGATATGACCAATGAGATAAACGCAATCTTAGATGGTACGTTGACTAACGTATCAGGATGGGGTATCGCGTATAAACCTCAGGTCGAAAACCTAATCGGATTAACTGATGCGTATGAAACACAATTCTTCACAAGACATACCCAAACATTCTACGAACCATTTTTAGAGACTAACTATAATGACTTAATTGATGATGATAGAAATTTATTCACATTAGGTCACGTTAACAGACTTTACCTTTATCTATATGATAATGGTCAACCTGTTAATTTGGATTACTTACCAAGTGTGAATATATTGGATGCGTCAGGTAGTGAAATACCTGGATTAACAGGATTAACAACTTGTCAAAAAACTAAAGGGGTTTACGAAGTGGTAATACCTCCATTATCAGGTTATAAAACACCTTGTACTTTCTCAGACAAATGGTATGACTTAAGTCTAAACGGATTCCCAATTCCACCAATAACTAACGACTTTACATTATATCCATATAAAAACTCAATCCAAATAGGAACAACTTCGGTTGACCCTAAATTATACGGATTTGATTTTTATGGTATTAAACAAGATGAAAAAATCTTAAATACCGATATTAGAAAAGTTGGGGTGATAATCAAACAAGCTTACAGTACAAATAAATTATTACAGAAAGTTGACGCTTCATATAGAGTTTATGTTAGAGAAGGTCAGACTGAAGTACAAGTGCAAGATTGGACAAAAATAAATAGGACACCAAATGAATATTACTTCATGTTCGATACAAGAGATAAAATACCAAATGAATATTTTATAGATATTAAGGTTGAGAGTTCAGGTGAGGTCAACACTTATAAAAGACAAATAAAATTTCAAATAGTAAACACTAAATAATATGGCAACTCCTAACTCAAAATTTTGTATAGATGGTATATCATCATCCATTAACTTTAATGTATTTTCGCCGTCTACTGGTGAAATTTGGTCGGCAACTAATGACCTAACAACTAGAGGAATTAATTATTGTTATGAGATGACCTCATCAACCGATGTGCCCGGTAGTGTTTTTTCCGCACAAACACTATACGAAACTTGCGATGATTGTTTAAGAGACAATTATGGGGTCATTAGAATATCTGATTGTATAGGGAATAGTATATATTTTGTTACTTATGATAGTTTTATAGATGTACCGATAATAGGAGAAGTATTTAATGGGTCAATATCAGTTGAAGGGAGACCAATATCTTCGTGTTTCACAATTGATGATATAATTCAATATAGTGAAGGGGAATATAACGCTCAATTATTATCTGAAAAACTTGGTACTATTACCACTTTAAATACCGTTTATACAGGATGTACTGATTGTGTAACGGGTAGTACCGTATCCTATGACGTTATAAGATGTACTGATGAAATCATAGATTGTGTCGGTCTTATTGGTTTCCAGTCTGCATTAGTTAATCATGTAATTTCATATTCTAATGGTGTTGATTTATACTGTGGTGTGGTAGGGAAACCCTCACCAAGTCCTTGTTCTTTTGAATATACATTTATAAGTGATTTTGGAATTTATGAGGGACCACAATGTGAAGAATGTTTGTTGTCAGGTAATACAAAATTATTACTTAGTGATTGTTTAAACCCTGACAGAACCCAAATTGTATGGGCATCAGCGTTATATAATAATGGTGAGGTATCTAGTTTGTCAACTGACTTAGGATGTTTCACAGTTGTTGGACCGACTGACGACCGTGTCACAATAAATTATTATCTAAATTTTGACCCAACACCGACATGTCAAGAATGTATTGAATGTAATGGGTTTACTATAGAATGGCAAGCCTGTGATGGGTCAAATAGTGGGATAACAACATCCTATCAATTTGTTAGTTTGGGAGATATTTTTTATCATCCTTTTTTTAGTCGTTGTGTAGTAGTTACTGGTGTTAGTCAAGGGAACAATGGAAGTGATTATGTATATAATTTTGAAACTTTTGTCGATTGTTCGAGCTGTAATGTGGATACTAATAGAACTTTATATGTGGCGACCGCATGTACCTCCGCAACCACTTATGTATTTAATGTTTCAGTTCCGTCAACCGCAAATCCTGGAGATACTTATCAATTATCTTGGGGTAGTGTTCCATTTATTTGTGTTACACTAACTGAACCTGTCGGAGAAGGATTGGAAACGGGGGAATATTTTACTTCAGATGATGAAATTACATGCGAAGAATGTTCCTCAATTAACATTGGTGTTAGAGCGATTAATTGTTCGACAGGTCAATATTCCGTATTTAATTTAACTCAAGAGGATTATGTCAGACATTATTACTCTTCCCCAAGAGAATTTTATGTTTTTAAAACTAATGGAGAGTGTTATTTCATTGCGAATCCATGTCCACAAAAACCAACAGATATTACTTCAACAATAACAAATTATTATGATATTTGTTTTGACTGTACACCTGACCCACCACCACCAATAAGTGCGGGAACTGAATATAATGTATGTGTTATTGATTGTAGTGGTAACACTATAACCATAACACCTCCACACCCTACTTGGACAAACGAACAAGGTCATGCGGTAGTTCTGTTAGATGCGATAGTATTAGGGGGAATAAACGGATTAAATAATTAAACGAGATATTTATAAATAAAATAAAAAATGGCAAATATATATTACTCAGGAACATCTTGTGTTGATAGTTCACCAATTGAACTTATTTCGGTTGAAGGTCTGTTAACTGGAAAAACATATCAAGATTTTAACTTAAATTGTGTTTCATTGACTTATAGTGCATCTACAAGTGGAGAAACTAACACAATATTCTTATACGGTCCGTTTGACGACTGTTCTGAATGTAACGCCCCGTTATCTGCGGGAACTGAATATAACGTATGTGTTATTGATTGTAGTGGTAACACTATAACCATAACACCTCCACACCCTACTTGGACAAACGAACAAGGTAAAGCGGTAGTCCTTTTAGATGCTATAGTATTAGGAGGAATAAACGGATTAAACTCGTAAACAATATGAAAAAAATAGTTAAACTAACTGAGTCCGATTTAAACAGACTTGTTAAAAGAATCGTTAACGAACAAGAATTCGATGATGAAATAGGTAAACCTAAATTTACCGTAGAACCACATATAAAAATGACCCCAAGAGAAAAAGATATCGAAGGGTTATTCGGGAGATATAGTGACCAAATTCCTGCAGATATCTTACGTTATATGAGAAAAAATCCTCAATTGGTTATGGACAGATTGTCCGTAATCTATGGTAAAGATTTTTTGAGGTATGCCGATAACGCATACATGAAAAATAATAAGTTCGATTTTTAACTCATATACTTTTATAATTGATATTTTTTGTATATCTTTGTTAATAGTAAAATAAACTATGAAAAAAATATTTAAACAGTTATATGTCAGATGGTTAATTTGGACGAGATATACAGGTCTAAAACCTATTGAAAAATTAACCGATAGCCAAAAAATTTGTTTGGGAATTTGCCGGTCTTTAATAAACCACCCAAATTCAAAATTCCTTATCGCTCCGTTATCAGGAGAACGTTATATTAAAAACTCCGAATTAGGATTATTTGTTATTCTTGACGATAAACGTGTTAGTGTCACAAATCATGTCTACCATTATGATGTTTCATTGTATGACAGAGAATGGGATAGACTAATAAAAATGTATGATAATAAGACAGAAGTTATACGACAACAATATAAAGAGGAAGTTAAATCTCAAATTAAACATTCTTTACGTACCATTTTAGATAAAATAGAATCTTCAGAGGGATTCCCTCAAAACACCCTTGATAAAATTCCTTAACGGATTTTCATCAACAGGCAGTATTTCAATCCACTCATTAACAGTGTGAACATCGTGTTCAGGAGTATGATAAGACCCGTCAGGATTTTTTTCCCAAACACCAACAACTTTTCTAATATTGTTTTTTAATGTTTTTTGTTTTTTCTTATGGTTAAATTCAGTATCAACAAACTCTTGGAATGGTCCCAAATGTTCTTTCCTCCATTTTTTTAATCCAATCTCCATAGGTCCATTATACAAACCTGAGGTTACGGTTGTTCCCGCCTCTTTAATTGGTACCATTTTAACCCCTTTACCTGGCGTTTGATTAATATTATTACCATCATCATCACTCAATGTTAAGTTAGGATGTTTCTTAAGATAGTCAGATTCTTTCTTAGCTTTACGTTCAATCTTAGAGGTTTGTTTCTTAGGTAAACTCATTTTACCATCGTAACTATCATAAGCCAACATTGCGTCATTATACTTCGATACAGGGACATTAAAAGGTTGTAAGGCAGTTTTATCAAACTCCTTTGTTCCGGGTTGCATAGGACCAACGTATGACCCTCTACTACCACTATCACCTGTTGCCTCTTTGATAATTTCTCGTTTTACCTTATTTAAAATATCTCTTAACATTCTGAAAATTATTACTTATACTTATAAATATCTTATACTATTAAAATGGAAGAACAAAAACTATTTGGAAAATTATTTAACACCATACCTCTATTAAATGAGGACCATCTGGATGTCTTGTTACAAACAATGGATAGAGACAACTCAATATACGTTCTAATTCAGGCGGTTAAGTATGCTCATGAATCGGGAACATACTCTTTGGGTGAATCTGAAGTAATATCTAAGTGTATTAGAACATTATCAAAAATAGAAGAAACTACTGAAGATGAGAAATAAAAAAGTCGATGAGGTTTTATCTTCATCGACTTTTTGTTTATTCGTTTTAATTATCTATGTAATTTAATCTTCTGGATTTACATCTTTTTTTGCGACTAATGCGACAGTTGTTGTAGTTGTTGTGGGTGCATTGTCTCCCGCAGGTGTTGCGGCCTTTATTGCCGCAGCTCTACCAGCACTCGATAAATCCATTCCTGTACAAGTTTTAATTGAGTTGTAAGTGTTATTCCCAAAAATCCCATCCTCTACAAGTTTTTGTGTTATTGTTTTACATTTGTCATTGATTTTAACTTGTACGTCTAAAACTTTTTGTTTACATCTTGTCGGATTTTTAGTTGACGTACAATCAACTTTTCTATCTGTTACAACAGGTGCGGGAGCAGGTGCGGGAGCAGGTGCGGGAGCAGGTGCGGGAGCAGGTTCGGTAACAGGTTCGGTAACAGGTTTGGTAACAGGTTCGGTAACAGGTTTGGTAACAGGTTCGGTAACAGGTTCGGTAACAGGTTTCTTCCACGCTTGTCTCAATCGACCCAAACGTCCACCTGAAGCAGGTGGAGTATTGGCTTCTTGTTCATTTAACTTATTTTTATACGAAGTATGTAAGTTTAAAATACTTTGTCTTTCTGATTCAGAAATTATTATACGTTTGTTCATTTTTATATTTTTTTATAATTTATTATAATTTACCTAAAACCGCATCTAACTCTGCGTCTGAAGGTATTGTTAATTGTTTAACTGTTGAGTTACTCTTTGGTTTAAATTCAGGGTCGTTACATGTATAATTAACCGTAGTACCATCAGTCAATTGTTTTCTACCATTACTGTAGTAGTAAGACCCATCAATTAAATACGTAAAACTACCGTCACTCAATTTTTCTTGTTTTGCCTTTGGGTGTTTTGGGACGCAAGGAAAATTTTTCCATTTTTCCATTTCGGACGTATCGGTAGTTCCTGATGTAGTTCCTGATGATGCGACAGGAGTTACGGTTGCAAGACTTTTATTTATCATCTGAACGATTTGGTTTTTCCTTTTAATTGTTGCATTATCTAATGTTGTCGTACCAACACCAGTAATGTCATTAACGAGACTATCACCATTTTCATCAAGACTATATAATGTAGTAATTCTTTTAATAGCCGGTTCAACTGTTGTAGCACTTAGGTCATCATCATTGATGGCAAATGAAGTTAAATATTTTGTTATCACACCATAAACCTCTGTGATGTCCTCACCGTCTACCCAACCATCCATCGCATTAACCAAAGTATTAACATCTGGTGTTAAATCGGCATCAGTGAATGGGTCATCTTTAGTCCCTGTCCCTTCAGTAATTAACTTTTTATTGTTCTCAGTAAGATATTGTTTTTTAGTGGCATCTTTATGAAGATTTAAAATCCTATCAGATTCTTCTTCATTTAAAAAATATAATTTTTTCATACTTATTTCTGTTTAATATATAAATATCTGTTTTTTCAAAAAAAAGTTGTGGATTCAATATATTTGCTTATCTTTGTAATGTGATTAAGGGAAACAATTAAGATACAGTTAATCACAACGAGTTAGAACGAAACAATCCTAACTTATCGGGTGGAATGGAAGACGATTCAGATACAACGTCCACCCCTTTTTTATCTCCACAAAACCAATTGATTTTTACCAACTCTAAACGGATTACTTTCAGACTCTCTAAAAGCAGTACTAAATAATAAGGTCCAACTTGAACCCCCATTATGAATCGGTATGATTGGTAGAGCCAATTCCCACTTGTTTGATTTAATTACAAAAGCGTCACCGTCATTAATTTCACGGTAAACAATTCTTTCCGCAATCTCTCTAACAAATAAGGCAACAAATTCTTTTACCTCTAAATTAGTAATTTCTCGTTGGTTATACGTATCGTTTAATTCAGGTCTTGTTGACCTATCAGAAGAATGGGTTGTTCTTGAAACCTCAAAATTGAACTGAGTTTGTATCTCATGTACAATTTGAGCAATTCTTTTCTCTAATAATAGATTCTCCTTAATTAGTTCTCTTAAAGCATTCATATAATATAAATACTCTTATTTTATTATTCTTTGAGTTGTCCCGTCACTATAAACGACAATTATTACACCTAATGCGTCTGATTCATTAATTTCTTGACCCAATAAGTTAAAATATTTAACTATTGTCTTTGGTTTAGTTCTATTATCTAAACCAATAATATCATATTTTTTTGATTTACCGTCATAATCGAACTGTATCAATCTATAGTAATTAATCGTATACTCTGTAAATAAATCAACATAACTGTAATCTAACACACTTGTTGAGTTACCTGACGCATTTACTTTACCCACCTGTGACCAACTTATCCCATCAACACTTCTTTCAATAATATAATGACTTGAGTTAATTTCAGATGCGGTGGACCATTGTAATACATTATATTTAGGGTACGATACACCATTAAAATATAACAATTCAATCGGTAGGGGACCGATTACTGTCTCATACAACTGAAAATTATCCATCCACCATTCTTCCCCTAAAGCGTTGGACCTTGTAAAGATGTCTATGGCAATATTAGAAGTGTTCGGTGGGATATTTAATCTTATGACAGAATACCCGTCACCTGTAGAAGTCCTATCTCCACCCGCAGACGGACCAATTGTTGTTAACACACCATTTGCGGTTTTAGTATAAGTAGCATTTGTGTTATAGTTCCAATACGCATTATTATTACCTGTAATTTGTAATTCGTTATTATATACTGTACCACCATTAGTACTTAATTGAACGATAATATAGTCACCAACGTCCACACCCCTTGTAGCGTTAGTTGAGGTAAATCTATACGACGCCAATCTAAATGTGAAATAATAATCGTTATATGGGTCAACAACTAAATTTGGAAACGAATACCAATCTGACTCATATCCCGATGTTCCACCACCCAAACCATAAAGTGCCGCACTTGCACTTGGACTAACAGATGCGTTAGTGTAATATCCCGCAGTTGGTGCTGGCGTCCACCATATTCCTGACCAATCAAGACTATAAGTCTCAACATAATCGTATTTATATAATGTTTGAGAAACAGATATGTTTGTTAATAAAACTAATAAACTTAATAATAGATTTTTCATGATTAATGTTTTATTATAAATATATAACAAAAATTATATATACATCGGATAAGTGAGTTATGATGAATAAACCATACGATTTAATTATCATACATAAAAAAACATTTTTTTAAATAATTTTATTTGATTTTTTTATATTCTCCTCACCCCACATAGGTTGAAGATTGCCCAATGACCAACATTTCATAAACTCCTCATCACCCATCTCAACAATGTTAAAAGACGAGATTGGTTTAATGTGGTCAACGTGCCATTCGCCATAATTTCCCCATATCATATCATCCTTAAATTGTAATTCTAAATGTTTTATTAGTTCTTCAGGTGTGTATTGTAATACATCAAAGTAATGACCATATTTGTCCACATTACTTTCTTTTAATACGGTGTAAATTGCAGTCCTGAAATTACTAATTAATTTATAGATGGGGTCAGACGCCTTACGATTTCTTTCGTAATCTCGTTTGATTTGACGAATTTTATCAACATTATTTTCTCGGTATTCTTTAATGTATTTACTTAAATGTTCTTTATTTTGTTCTGCCCATTTTTTGTGATTTTCACTTTTTCTTTTTTTTGTTTCGGGTTTTGATTCATATTTTTTCATAGAAACTTCTCTACCACCAATATTTCTTCTACCTGATGGTCCTATAATAACACCATTTTCTTTTAATATCCTTAAAATTGTTGGTTTACTAATTCTTGTTTTTTTTGAAATTGTTTGTGACCCCAATAAATCTTCATTATACATTTTAAGTATAATATTTAATTCCGTTTGTGTTGGTATAATTTTTTTCATATAATATAAATATATGTTAACTATACCAAAAAATCAACTATTATAATTTTTTCATAAAAAAAGGGACAATTTCTTGTCCCTTTAGTATTATTTTTTAAGATTTTGATTATCTCAATTCTCTTAAATCGAATGTACGAACACCATCAACGGTAATTCTTGCATAAAATCTGTTGTTGACCATTTTTTTCGCGTAACGTGTCATTATACCTTTAATCGGTGTAAAGTTGAACGGATTATACATTGTAGGTGTTAATTGTAATGGTACGTATGGTGCGTAGATGTAACCTGTGTCTAACAATGATGTTCCTTTGTGTCCAATCAAAACTTGGTTTGGTGGAAAGTAAGGGTCACGGTAAACTTGGTAACGACCAGCTAATGTACCAACTCTTTCAATACCCATGTTGTATTGGTCTTGTTCAGGAGACGCGTTAGATACGTGGAAGTATTCTAAATCATCAAAAATCGCAGAAACTTCAGAAGAAACAACAATCCAGTTAGCTCCACCTCTTAAAGTAGATTTGTGAATTTGTGCTGACAACTGATTAATCGCAGTGATTAATGTTTGGTTCCAGTCTTTTTGAGTGTAGTTAGTTGTTGCAGAAATTCTTCTCCAACCGTTGTAATCCCAACGTAAGTTCCATGCCGCACCTTTACGTAAATCTCTAAGGATTTCACGGTCGATTTCAGCCGCAACTTGTTCAGATAATAAAGCCGTTAATTCAGCTTCAGCATCGATGTTGTGGAAAGCCGCAACGTCTTGAGCTAACTCAGGAGACCATTGTGCTCTTAATTTTCTTTCAGAAACAGAAACTGTAACAGAATCCAATTCGAAAGAAACTTCTCCGATTTTGTCTTCAAATTCCATTTCTTTGTAACGTCTGAATACCGTACTGAATATATCTTCTGCAACAACACCAAGAGTAGTTCCTGTGTAACCATCTAAAGTATCAGAACCACAAGTTGCACATGCTGGACATGATAAATCAACTTCTAAATAGATACAACCATTTGGTGAACAGATGTTATTGAATCGACCATTATTACCTTCACTTGGCCATGGTGCTTGTAGCGTACTGTTTAATCCTGACACAATTCCTTGACCGTATTGTTGAGTAACAACTCTGAACAATAATGATTTACGGTTATGAGCAGAATCAAAAACATTTTGACATTGTGTTGATGCAGTACTTGCAGACCATGCCGCTGAATTCCAAGCAGTGTTAGAATAAATTCTTAAATCTGATAAGAAAGTTTCAGAATCATATTCGTTACCATCAGGTCCGATTAATTTTCCTGAACCTGTATCAGCAAATCCACACATAGAAACAATTACTTTTCTAACGTTTTGACCGTCAAGTATTGTTGGGTCAGCCGCCTCAGATAAAGGAATTAAACCACCATTTTCCCAAACTTGGATAGTTGCTACAGTAGTAACTGCTGACCATTGTCCTTTAGAGTAATCGAATAAACCTGGAGGGTCTAATTGTCCTTCATTTCCTTCGTAGAATAAATCGTAAAGATTTTTCTTGTAAGTAGGGTTATAAGTACCAGTACCTGAGTTGTAACCTAAACCTTCTTGTGCTTCGTCCACAGTTAAACCACCAGCCGCTCCAACTGGACCGTAATGGTTACCTGATTTACCATCGTAAGGTGGAGTGTTATCTGGTAGTTGAGCAGTTCCATCAGCATACCCTTGAATTTTAGGTACGAAGTAGAACAATTTACCGATTGGTAAGTTCATAGCTTGTACAGAAACGATATCATTCGCTAATAATTTAGAGAATACACGTCTAACGATAGGGAAAACAACAGTTTCAAATGAACCTGATGAACCTTCTGAAGTAGCTTCGTTTATTAAGTGAGACGCTTGATTCTCATATAACTGAGCTACGTTCTCTTTTAGGTGACCTTTAAGGCCTTCTAGGAATCCTAATTTATCCCATTTGTTAATTGTATCTTCTTTGATAACTTTAAGGTGTTTTAACCCGATATTACCAACAAGACCTGATTCTAATAATGCTCCCATTTTAGTATTTTTTTTTGTTTTGTTTTAGTTTATTTTTATTTTTTATTTCATTTTAGACATTAAGTCTTTCATTCTAAGGAATTGAGGATTTTCATAAGTTTTGTTCTCAATTAAGTTAATCGCTGAACCTGTCGTTGGTGCGTTTTCAATTTTACGCTCAAATGATTCATTCATTGA
>Ga0214919_10000878_pt1 | contig 50968 bp, 37 predicted proteins | sample LL1503_MetaG_FD_177994 | JGI IMG/M metagenome (GOLD analysis project Ga0214919, IMG submission 177994) | Freshwater microbial communities from Lake Lanier, Atlanta, Georgia, United States - LL-1503 | ecosystem: Environmental > Aquatic > Freshwater > Lake | place: USA: Georgia | collected...
CGGCTTGAACTCCTCCTTGTCGACGGTCAGGACCGTCCACGGACCGTAGTCCTTGTGCTCGAGCAAGGCGGCCACCCGCGCGTTGTCGCCATCATCCATGGCCATCTGGGCCCGGGCCAAAGCCGCTGCCACGTTGACAACCACCGGTCCGGTGCCGGCAGGAACGCCGGCAGGGATGCCGGCCAGGCCGTCGTCGATCGCCTTCTCGGCCTGTGTCCGCCAGCCGGCCAGCGTCGCGGCCGGTGGACGCGCGGCCTCGTCCAGCCGGGACTTCTCCTGCACTTCCCGCCAGAGCGCGCCGCCGGCCCGCAGCTGCACTTCCGCACGGCGAGGCGACGTCGCCGGTACCTGCGTCAGAATCTCGACGATCCGCTCCGGCTCCCGGGCCTCGGTCGCAGCGGCGATGGCGATCACGGCAGCATCGGCGGCCTCCGGCCGGTCAGGCCAGGTCCGCATGATCGCTTCGGCGGTTTCCACGCACCGATCCTTGGCCTCGTCGGCCCAGGCCGCCACAGGCTGCTTCTGCAACTGCTGCCAACTCGCCATGGCGATGCGTGCCGCCTGCTGGCTGCCCTTCGCACTGGGATACCGTTCGACGAGAAAATCACCGAGCGCAGCCGCATCGTGAAGCCGCTGGTCGGCATACAACACGTAGGCAAGCAGCGAGCGGGCCTGGTTGAGTGCCTCGAGGTCGTCGGCCCCCGCCAGCGGCATGGCCCTCCGCAGGCTGGCGATCGACTTCGCCCGCTCCGCTGCCAGTTCTTTCTGGGCTGTCTCGATCGCAGCCGCGTCCTTCGTCCCCTCGGCCTGCTTCAGCGTCGCCTGTCGTGCCTGCATGGCAGCCAGAGCCGCCCGCGCCGAATCCATCGCCGCCTCGAACGTCGCCACCTCGCCGTCGAGATCATCCGGCACCTGCTTGCCAAGGTCGGCCAGCAGCGACTTCGACTCCGGGCCAAAATCCTTGTTGACCTTGGCCACTTCCATGGCGAGCCGTTTGGCGTCGCGCAGCAGCGGGCCGCGTTTCGACTTGTCCTTGTCCGGCATGGCCGCGGCCCGCTTCTCGAGCAGCAGGGCGGCGCGATACTTCATCCCGAGCCAGTCGTGGTCGATGCGATCTGCAGTGAGCGGCGCCAGCGACAGCTTGAGCAGCCGATCGTCGAACTCGTCGTACTTTTTTTCCTCCAGCCAGCACTCCAGTGAGGAATTGATCGCCTTGGCCCTCAGGCCGGGCACGATCCCATCCCCGTCGAGCCCCCGGATATCGGCCAACGCAGCCAGCGCTTCCTTCCGCTTGCCAAGAGTGACATAGTTTCGGCCCTCGTAATAACGGGCGAACAGGCCGGCTCCACGGCTCCGGTATTTCTCGTAGAGTTCCTTGTACTGCTTCGCGGACTCCGTGAGGGCCGCTTCCCATTCCTTCGACTTCGGCTCCAACGCCCGCGACTTTTCGTAGTAGGCACCGGCAATCAGCAGTCGCGTCTTGAGGAGCGAGCCCCGCAGTTCGTCCTGCTGCTCTTCCAGGCTGGCCATCAGCCGCGCGGCCCCCGGCTTCTTGGCAGGCTTCTTCGACTTCGGTGCCGTTTTGCCGGCGTCCTTTCCGCCCTCCTTGTCGGCGTCGGTCTTGTCGCCCCCCGCCTCACCACGCAGTTCCTTCAGCGACGCATCCACCTCTCGCAACAGTTTGAGCACCGCGTCTTCGGCGTTGGTCACAGCATCGATCGGGGCATTCTCCTTGCGAACTGGCCCCTCCAAGACCTTGATCGCCGCGTCGAAGAAGGGCAGGGCCTCTGCCCGGAGTTTCTTGGCGTCCTGGCCAGGCCGCTTCGACTCCTCGATCTTCGCCCGACCACGTTCGATGAGCAGGTTGCCCTTCTGGAGATAGGCCTGAATCGCCCGCTCGCCTTCCGGGCTCTCCTTCAGAAACGCATCGATCTCGCGTGCCGCCCGGTCATACACCTCAGCCCGCCTGACGGCGTTGGACTCCGAGCGGTTGACGGCCACGAGCGCTGCTGCCCGCCGGAACGGCACTTCCTTCTTGAAATCGGCCGCGGCCTGTGGGTCTTGCTCAACACGGTCGAGCACCCAGAGCACAACGTCGGACATCTGCCGCTCTTCGAGCGCGTCGAGCAACCGGGTGGTGGCCGTGTCCTTGGTGGTGCGCTGCGGCGGATCGGCGGCGACTCCACGTGCGGCGGTCACTCCACAGACCATCCCCCCAGCCAGCAGGACAAACCACAGACGCTGAAGAGACGCGATCATGATGGGGTAAGCGTTGGGGTGAACGGGTTGGGCGAGAGCAGCGGCAGGCATGATGATCGATTCCGCCGACATCCCACGCGGCCGTCAGGAGCTGGGGTATCACGGCGCATGATTGTGACCCTGCATCCGCATTCTGGGAAGACGAGCGACCGCCGTCAAACCGGCTCCCGCTTCGAACTGGTGAATCACGCCAACGGCCTCAGCGGCCGGCTGCCTCCGGGACGACCCCCTGGAGCTCGAGGCAGTCGATGAGCAGCCCTCCCATCGGCGTCAGATCGCCACGGGCCTGCCAGCGGGACACAAGCCTCGCCATTTCCGCCGCGGACTGTCGCCACGGCTCGGCATGGACCGACGCTGCGGTGAGTTCGCCAAGCGCCACCGCCAGCAGCAGCTCGCAGCCGTGCGGGGAGGGCAGACCGGCCCGCAGGCCGTCGGCCATCGCACCATTCCCGTCGGCCAGTCCCCGCCGCACCTTCTGCTCGGGGGGCAGACCGTCCGGCCCGGCAGCCGCCGGAGTCCACGCCAGTGTGGCCGACACCACGCCTGCCGCGGCAGGCGGCGTTCCGCCCGGACGGCGGATGACTTCATAGACAACCCGCACGGTTTCGCCGGCGTGCAGATCAATGGGCCGGGGCTCAATGGCGGCCAGGGCGTCAGACGCGGTCTGCCGGTGACCGACGATGCGATACGAACCGACACGGGCTGGATCGAACGCCACCTCGAGCCGACAACCTGTGGCCACGAGCGTTGGACGGCCGAAGACGTGCCCCAACATGGCGCGTCCGATCGTGATCGGATCGGCAGCGATGCGTCCTGCGGCCACAGGCGCCGCCCCTGGCGTGCTGCCACCGGCGTCGCGCGGTAGCTGCGGATCAATGAGCACGAACTCGGTGACCGGAGCCACCGGCAGCGCCGGGGCCGCAGCCTGCGCGGCCTGCCACTCCGACAACGCGGCACGCCCTTCCGCGCGGCACCGCTCCAGGGAATCGGCGTGCGCCGCGGCCACCACCCGTTCCGGGCGGCCCTCGCGACGGCCAACGGCGGCGATGAGTCGGAATGCCGCATCGAAGTCGGCAAACCTCGCCATCGGCTCGCGCGTCAGTTCGGGCAGCAACGCAGTGAGCGTGGCGGCATCGGCCCGCAGCGCCACCAGCCGCGGCCGCTCACCACAGACGACCAGCGAAACTCGATCGGCAGCCCCCATCTGACCGATCACGCGGCCAAGTCCTCGGCACAGCCACTGCCACGAGAGCGATGCCAACGGGCCGGAGGATTGGTCGAGCACGAGCATGGCATCGAGCGGGGCTGATTCAGCCGCGGTGCTGGCGGCGGAGAGCGGTGACGCCGTGGCACACACCTCCACCAGCAGGCTGCCCGGGGACGGCCGCAACGAGCGGACAGCATCGAGAGACAGCACCAGCCCCGACCCGGCACCCGACCCCGACAACCCGGCAGTCCCTAACGGAGACGGGAGCGCAGACGGCAGGGCGGCGAGGACCTCTTCGACCCTGACGAGCGGTATCCCGCCCCGCCGAGGCCTCCTGCCCGACGGCCGACCGCGCTCGCGACGGGCCGCCTCGCACAGACTGTCGAATGAATCGGTTCTGAGCGAGAGTGGCGGATGGTCGACAGCGAGCGCCGCGGCCCGCGATGGGTCGATGAACGGCGACTCACCATGCGTCATCTCAAAGGCGATGTCATAGGCGGGCACACGCGGCACCTGCCTGCCCGTCTTTGGCAGGAACACCCCACGAATTCCACCGGTTCGACCACCGCGATCCCCGCCGACGGCACCTGCGGCGGCCGCTGGTGCCGCCCGCACCTCGACAGGGTCGCCCGCAGGCCGAGCGGCATGGGGCTTGTCGCCTGTCGCGAGAGCGGCTGTTTCAGGGACGACCGCCGGCGGCTGCGGTGAACCGCCAGCCGGCGGCCGCATGCCGGCCACGATTTCCGAACTTGCACCGGCTGGCGGTTCGCCAGTCCGCGAGCCGTCCTCCGCCACCCGCAGCGGCACTCGGCCATCAGCGGAGCCTCGCGGGGCGTCCAACCGCGTCGGCGACGCACCGCGGTCCGCCATCCGTTGCGGAGTTGCGGCGGGCGGAGCCAGGCGACGCGAAAGCTCGGTGCCGGCAAAAAACATCAGCGCGACGATCGACAATGCTGCCGCCACGGCCCCGCCATCTGCGAGCAGATCCATGGCCGCCGGCCAGAGCCTGTTCCGACGCGATGGCGGCCCATGGCGGTCCCCGCCATCGCCGCCCGGGCCGGCGCGGCGAGATGATTTCAGGGGCGCTGGCAACGGCAGCGTCGAGCCCTCGCGCATGGCTGCCATCGCGAGGCGGGTGCGATCCTCGAGCCCGTTCGGCAGATCGACCAGGACAAGCAACCGATCGATCGCCGCGTCGTCGAACAACACCTCGGGCGCAACGCGGCCGGCGATTCCGGCCGGCGTGGGCACATCCCGCAAGCGGGCATCAAGCAGGTGGTCGTCGGAATGGGTCATCTGGCGATCAACGGTGGATTGACACGGGTGCATTGAACTCCGGGACGCGACGGTTACTTCCGGCCAGATACCGCTGCCGGCGATTCGAGAAGAAACTCCCGCAGGCGGCTGCGGGCCCTGTGAACACGGGAGAGCACGGTGCCCAGAGGGACGCCCTGCAGATCGGCAGCCTCTTGATGGGTGAGGCCGCCCACGACAACCAACAGCAGCGTTTCGCGGAGTTCCTCGGGGAGCCTGCCGAGCGCCCGCTGCATCGCGGAGGAGAGTTCGTCCGCGAACGGGTCCCGGCCGGCCGGTGCTGCCGGCTGGGGAAGCTCACCCATGCCGGGACGCACCACAGCGGTGGACCGTCGCCAGTGATCCGCCGCCCGGCGGCGGAGGATCGCGAGCAGCCAGGCCCGCTCGCTTCGGGCAGGATCGAAGAGGTGGCGGCTGGCCCAGGCCGAGCGAAAGGCATCCTGGACGACGTCCTCAGCATCGTGCGGGTCACCCAGCAGGCGAAACGCGACCCGATAGAGCATCTCCACATGATCTCTCACCCACCGGTCAAATCGGTCGCCTGCGGCAGGGGATTCGGCCATGGGGACTTCGGCCTGAAGAACACGTTCCAGGAACACCGTCCCGGCAACCCTCACCACGGTACAGGACCAGGGCACGGGCCACCCGCATCCGCCTCTCGCCTCAAGAGACCATTCGCACCGACGCCGGAAACTTATTTCCCGGAGAGTACGGGAGCCCGCCGCACTGCTGCGGCGGATGGGGCCAGCCAGAACGGGAGCTGCCCAGCAGGCGGCAGCTTGACCACGCGAGCCGACCGGACGCCGGGGCAGGCCAGAACGGCCGCTACGGCCTCGGGGGAGGGCTCCTGATCGAGGTTGAGCACGCCGATGGCGTCACCGCCCGGGGCCGAGCGACCCACGGTCATCTGGGCGATATTCACCCCCAGACCGCCGAACGCATTGCCCACGCGGCCGATGATGCCCGGCACGTCCTGATGGGTGAACACCAGCAGAACACCGTCGAGATAGGCCTCCAGGCGGTGCCCTTCCAGCTGCACGAGCCGCGGCATCGAGTGCCCAAACAGTGTGCCCGCAGCCCGGTGGACATGGTCGCCGGAGACGAGATCCACCGCCACGACCGAACTGAACGCCCCGGGATCGGTCCGGCTCTGCTCGACGAGTTCGATGCCCCGGTCCCTGAGCAGCACCTCGGAGTTGACGATGTTGACATCCTCCAACGCCGATTCGAGGAGCCCCGCCGCAAAGGCCGCGGTCACAAGCCGCGTGTTCCGCGCCGCGATCTCGCCTCGGTAGGCGATCGAGCAGGATCGTGGGGGCCCGTCCTCGAGTTGGGCCAGCAGCAGGCCCAACCGCCAGGCCAGATCCAGAAATCCCCGCACCCCTTCCATCGACGCCGGGTCGATGGGGCTGGAATTGACCGAATGGCGAATCGAACCGGTGGAGAGGAAGTCGACGAGCAGTCCGACTCCCTCGACGGCCACCTGCGACTGCGCCTCCTCGGTGCTCGCGCCCAAGTGGGGCGTGACCAGCACGCCGGGCATCTCAAACAGCGGACTGTCGGTGCAGGGCTCCTGCTCGAACACGTCGAGGGCCACGCCCCCGATCACGCCGCGTTTGAGGCCCTCCACCAATGCCTTCTCGTCGTAGATACCGCCGCGGGCACAATTCACCAGCCGCACACCCGGCTTCAGGATGGCCAATTCGTCCATGCCGACAAGATGGCGGGTGTCGTCGGTCAGCGGAGTGTGGACGGTCAGGTAATCGATCTCCGGCAACATGCCCCGCACGGTGCCCACCAATTCGATGCCCAGTTCCTTCGCCCGCTCCTGCGACAGAAACGGGTCGAAGCCCATGACCCGCATGTCGAATGCCAGGGCACGCTCGGCCACCGCCTGGCCGATCCGACCGAGCCCCACGATCCCCAGCGTCTTTCCCGCCAGTTGGACGCCCATGAACTTGTTGCGATCCCAGCGATGCTGACGAAGGCTGGCGTCGGCCGCGGCGACGTTGCGGGAGAGGGCGAGGATCAACGCAAACGTGTGCTCCGCCGTGCTGACGGTGTTACCGGCCGGAGTGTTCATCACCACGATGCCCTGCCGCGTGGCCGCATCCTTGTCGATGTTGTCGGTGCCAACCCCCGCCCGAACGATCGCCTTGAGCCGGTGATTGCCGGCCAGCGACTCCGCGGTGATCTTCACGCCACTGCGGCAGATCGCCCCGTCGTGGCGGGCCAGAGCCTCCCGCAACGCCGCGCCCGAAAGCCCGGTGACGACTTCGTAGGTCACCCCCATTTCGGCAGCTGCATCGAGGAGCGCGAGACCGTCCGGACTGAGCGTGTCGAGCACGATGATCGAGGGCATGGATTCGGGTTTCCGAAAAGGGCAGGGATGCAAAGAGTGGAGACTGAGTCCACCAACGGCTAGCTGCGCTGACTCCGATGAAACTCCAGCATATAGTCTCGCAGGGATTCGACGCCTGACAACGGCATCGCGTTGTAGATGCTGGCCCGGATGCCCCCTACCGAACGATGCCCCTTGAGATCGATGAGCCGACGCTCGGTGGCACCCTTGATGAATGCCTTTTCGGCCGTCTCATCGGGAAGGCGAAACGTGACGTTCATGTCGGAACGACAGTCCGGACGGGCGTGGCCGGCATAGAAGCCCCCAGACGCATCGAGGACGTCGTACAGCAGCTTCGCCTTGGCGAGGTTGTGGCGGTTCATGGCCGCCAGTCCACCCACACCGTCGCGGAGCCACTGGCAGACGAGCCCGAGCACATACACGGCGAAAACCGGCGGGGTGTTGGGCCGTGATCCGTTCTTGGCGTAGGTGCGATAGTCGAGCATCGTGGGCAGGTCGTCCCGGGAACGCTCGAGCAGATCCTTGCGGATGATGACGACCGTCACCCCGGCGATCCCCGCGTTCTTCTGCGCACAGGCGTAGATCAGCCCGTATTTCGACACATCGATCGGCCGCGACATGAAGTCGCTGGAACAATCGCAGACGAGCGGGGCCCCGCCACCATCCGGGTCATGCTTCCACTGCACTCCTTGGATCGTTTCGTTGCTCGTAACGTGCACGAACTCCGCGTTGCCCGACAATTGAATCTCGCTGGCAGCCGGAAGCCGGTCGTAGGCTGTGGCACCGCCATCCCATGCCACGTGCACCTTGCCCTCCCGCCGCGCCTCCTTGGCGCCAGTCTGCCCCCAGGTGCCAGTGATGATGTAATCGGCAGCCCCAGCGCGACCGCGGAGGAGGTTCATCGGCACCATGGAAAACTGGAGACTGGCGCCGCCCTGCATGAGGAGCACGTCGTAGTCGTCCCCGATCCCCAGCAGCTGCCGCAATGCCTGGAGCGTGTCCTCCAGGATCCGGTCGAAGGCCGGACTGCGGTGGCTGATCTCGAGCACGGACATGCCCACTCCCGGGAGGGAGAGCATTTCATCCCGCGCCCGCTCCAACACCTCCAGCGGCAAGACCGCTGGGCCTGGCGAGAAGTTGTAGACTCGATCGGTCGCCGACCCGGCACTGCGGTCCGTCACTGGCTGGTACTCCATCCCGGCCTGCCTGCACGCTCTCACCGCTTGCGACCAGCGGCTGTCTCCCTGAGTCGATCAGGGTTGCGTCCACAAACCAATGGTCGGACGTTCACGAGAGTCGGCACCTTGGGCCGGAAAGCCGGGCAGCCGAGAGTCTAGGATAAAAGCCGCCCGCGGCATTGGTCAACGGGACGCATTTCCCAACGGCGTGGGGGCGGCGTACACCGCGGGCGAGAGCGGTGCCGCGGACGTGGGCATCGCCGCCAACCGGGATGCCCCGGTCTGCGACGCCGAGAGCGTGGCAGCCCGTGCCGCCACCGTCGGCTGCTGCGGATCGACGGCGAGGGCGCGGCTGTAGTTGGCGAGGGCCTGCGAGGCATCCCCCTGCGATTCCCGAATCTGCCCCAGTGCCACCATCGCCCGGGAGTTGTTGGGGGCGATCGCCAGGCTGTCGATCAGGTGGTTTTCGGCCTCCCGCAGGTCGCCGTGTTCCTGGCAGAGGCGGGCCATCTCGATCTGTGGATTCGGATTCCCTGGCTGCCGCTGGGCCCACTGCTGCAGTTGAGCCATCGCCTCATCCCGGCGGTCCTCCTCGACGAGCAGCACGGCCAGCCCGCGTTGACAGGCCTCGTGGTTCGGATTTCGGGCCATGCAAAGGTGGTAATACTGCTCGGCAGTCTGAAGGTCTGCGGGGCGTCCGAATAGCTTGGCCTGCTGGTGGTAGGTGGCGCCGAGGTTGTAAAAGCAGTCGGCATTGCCCGGCTGCTTGGCCAACGCCTGCTGGAAATGATCCACCGCCCCCAGATAGTTGCCCTGCTGGTAGAGCTGCACGCCGGCCGCGTTGTCGTTCCGCGCAATCCCGCCGCAGCCGCAGGCCGCGAGGCAGACGACGCAGGCGAGAAACGGAAGAGTGATGCCGTGGTGAGCCGTGGGCATGTTTGCCCTCCGAACCCGCCGCCCAGCCGGGAAGATCCACCGGGGCGACAGGGGGCAGAACCGTACCCTGCTTCCCCACCGCACAACAACCCCAGCCAAGCCGTTTCCACCCGCTTTCAGCCGTTGCCCACACGGACGTAACCCAGCGAACGAACCACTTCGAGCAATTCGCTGCAGGTCGGAAAAGGCCGGCTATTCCGCCGTTTGTACAGTTCGACAGCCTGCATGAATTCCAGTTCTTCCGGCTGATAATCCCGTTCACAGGTGGTCGGGTCGATGTGTCGGCGGCGGCTGCTGGCACGGCCGGCAGCGGCCGCGGCGATGGCACGGCGGCTGGAGCAGGGGGGCTTCGGCAGGGCGGAGGTCGTCATCGGAGGCTTTCTGGCAGATAGGGGATATGGGGAGCATTAGCGGACTGGAGAAGAACTGCCTGTCGGGCAAGCTCTGCCGGAAGTATGCGCCACAACGACCAGGCAAGATGGGGCGGCAAGAAAAATAAATCGCCCGCGCAACCCGCATAACCGAGCTCAACGGCCTCCACTGGCCCGCTTAGGGCCCGGCCGGAGTCGTTCTAACGCTTCCCGAAGAACTTCCTGAGCGCCTCTGCGGCGGCGTCCTTGGAGTTGCTCGACTTCTTCGATGCCCTCGCCTCTGGCGGCAGGCTACCGGGATGCGCCCGGGCCGCGAGCAACGCACCGATACCGGAGGAGGCGGCCAACGCCGACACCGAGGAATCCCCGGTTGCAACCTCCGGTTCCGCACCGACGGGCACGGAACTCACCGACGAACCATCCGCTCCATGTCCGGCAGCGGGGGCGACCGCGGCAGCCACTTCGGCCACACTCACGGTCTGGGTCGTATCGAACATCCCGGCAGGCTCATCGTCGGCCATCAACCACCGGGAAACGTCGTCCATGGGGGCCGCCGTTGCTGGCGCTGGCGCCGGCACGGCACACGACACCTTGAGCTCAAGCGGCCCCACGCGAACGATATCACCATCAGCAACGGTCACTTTGGCGGCGATCCTGACGCCATTCACGTAGGTGCCGTTGCGGCTCTTGAGGTCCTCGACGGTCACGCTGCCGGCCTCTTCGACCACGGCACAATGGCGGCGGCTGACCTCGTCGCCCAACGGCCGCACATCGCACTCCTCGGCGCGGCCAATCAACAGTTTGCCATGCTTGAGTGCAATCGATCGGCCCGCGCTCTTTCCGGAGGCAACGACCAATTTCGCAACCATGGAGTGGTGCTCCGAATCCATAGGGGCAAGAAAAAATGCCGCCCACGGAAGAACGTAGTGGATCGAACCTGCGGAAAACCCCGAGCAAAAAACTAGATAGTCTCGATGATACCGCCCGCAGCCCTCCACGCCAACAGGTTCCGTTCTCGGCCCGGATCAAAAAAGCACGCCGCCCTTTCGCGATGAACGCCCCGGCGGCCCCCGGGGAACGGCCCCGCTCAGACGTTCATCGACGGGCCGTCCACCATTCCTCACGAAATCGCGAGGCCTGTGCCGCAACCTCCGACTCCCGCCCCCGGAAAAAGGGGCTGTCTTCTTCGCGAAGCGTGGCCCCGAGTCCACGGGCGATCCGCCGCCCCCACGCACGGGACAGGACCGCCTCATCGGGCACCGCGATCCCAACCACGAGGTCGGCTACAGCCGGATAGCAGGCCAGGCTCCCCACGCTGGTGTTACGGCGGAGCAACAGGCTGCCGTGCTGCAGAACGACGCTGGCCAGCCGCCGCTGGGCACTTCCCATGATCTTGCTGGAGGTGCCTTCCGCCGGCCCTGCCATGACCAAGTCGCCACTGGCCCGCCGGTCAAAACAGAAGAACTGCGCCTCGTCATGCGATGGACGATCAGCCGCGACAGCCGGGGTTCTCTCCCGGCTTGAGACCGCCGCCGAGCCTCCGGCGGGATGCGGCCAGGCTCGAATCCCAAGTTCGGCGAGCACCTCCACCATGCCGCCGTGCAGAGCATCGTAAAACACCTGGGGCGACGCCCCCCACGGATGACTCTTGGGCACGGCAGCCGCATAGGTGAGGTCGCTGCCGTGGACGATGGCGCCGCCGCCGCTCGGCCGCCGCACGAGCGGCACGCCACGGATCGCTTCCACCTGCCGGGCGTCGCCGATCTTCTGGAAACCGCCGAGCGAGATGGTCGTGTCCGACCATCCATAGAACCGCAGCACGAGGCTGCCGCGACGCTCAGCCTCCGCTGCCAGGCATTCGTCCGCCGCCATGTTGGTGGGGCCGTCCGCCTCGCCGTCCCACCAGATCGTGAGCGTATTCACGGCGAGCCCATCAATGGGGCTGGCTGCCGACGAGCGCGTCGTAGGCCGTCCGGTCAAGCAGTCCGTCCAGTTCAGCGGGATTGTCAGGCTTGATCCGTGCGACCCAGCCGTCTCCGTAGGGATCCTTGCCGAGTGTTTCGAGCTTCCCGGGCAGGGCGGAATTGACCTCGACAATCTCGCCGGAGATCGGGGCATAGAGATCGCTGACCGCCTTGACGCTCTCAATCTCACCAAACGACTCACCAGCCTTGACCTTCCTGCCGACCGCTGGCAACTGCATGAAGACCAGATCGGTGAGCGCCTCGACCGCATAGGACGAGATGCCAACGGTCACCACGCCGCCCGACTCCGGACGAACCCATTCATGCGTTTTCGCGAACTTCAGATCAGCCGCCATGACATGCTCCTCGGGAACGATGCTCATCAACACACACGATGATTGTCTCCGCCGACTCGATCGGGGATGGTCCCACGATCATACCGCATCATGCCCCGCGCTTGTCCCGTTGGTAGAAGGGCAGGGGGGTGACCACGGCGGGCTGGCGGGAATCGCGGATGACGCCCTCGACGGCGGTCCCGGCGGTGGCCACATCGCGATCCACCATGGCCATCGCAACGGCGGTTCCGAGCGTCGGCGCAAAGCTGCCACTGGTTACGACGCCGACGTGTCTCTCCCCCCGCATGACCACGTCACCTTCGCGGGCACTCCGTTTGGATTCGAACGTCAGGCCGACCCGCACACGACCAACATGATGTTTCCGCAGCGCCGCGTAGTGACTGGCCCCGGGAAAGCTCCGGCCATCGAGGTTGACCGCCAGACCGAGGCCAATCGCAAACGGGTCGGAGTTCTCCCGCAGTTCATGGCCATAGAGAGGCATTCCGGCCTCCAGCCGCAGGGTATCTCGGGCGCCCAGGCCGCAGGCGCGGAGGCCGAGCGGCGCTCCCGCGGCGTGGATGGCCTCCCAGACCGGGGTGGCCGCGGTGGCATCGACCACCAGTTCGACACCATCCTCGCCGGTGTAGCCGGTGCGGCTCACGGCGGCGGCATGTCCCGCGACCACCGCCGACGTCGCCCGGTAATTGCCCAGACCGGCGATGCGGGCCGCATCTGCAGGCGTGCACAGACTGCTTACGATCTGGATCGCCAGCGGTCCCTGCACGGCGATCATGGCGGTCTCGCAGGTGCGGTCGGCGAACGTGACACCCGCTCCCGGCAGGCGGCTCGTGAGCCAGGCGACGACACGATCGCGATTGCTGGCGTTGACGACCAGTGCCAGTCGCATCGTCCCGTCAGCCGCGTCGGTATCACGCGAGACGAGCGCGTCGTCGAGCACGACCGGCTGGCCATCTGCGTCGCTCGTGACGAGCGTGTAGCGGACGCGGCCCACTTCGATCCCCGCCACCTTTCGTGTCAGCAACGACTCCAGCCACTCGACCGCGGCCGGGCCGCCGATCGTCAGCCGCCCCATGTGCGACACGTCGAACATGCCGGCAGACGCCCGAGTGGCCAGATGCTCCTCGACGATCGACGCATACTGGACGGGCATCCGCCAGCCGGCAAAGTCGACCATGCGGCCGCCGTGGGCAACGTGCCAGCCAACCAAAGGTGTTTCGAGAAGCAAGGGTGTTTCGAGGAGTGACTGCGACACGTCGATATGTTCCGCGGATGAAGTCGTAGCAGGAACCGGTGGCTGGGCGACCGATTGTAGGAAAGCCCCGCAAACCTACCAGTGATGCCGCTTTAGCGGTTGCGCCGCTTCTTGCCGGCGCGTTTGCCGGACTTCCCGGAAGCCTGCGAGCGGGACGACTTTCCACGCGACGAGTTCTTGGTCTTGCCCTTGCCCTTGCTCTTGCCCTTGGTCTTGTTGGGCGGGTGCGGGGCCCGTCCGCCACCGCGAGCGACGCGGCCACCCACCTCGACCAGACGGAAGTCGAGCGTCCGTCGCTCGAGGTCGACACGAAACACTGTCACGCGGACCCGGTCGCCCAGCCGGAAGGAATTGCCCGCCCGCCGGCCGATGAGCGTGTGGCTGGTCCGCTCAAAGCGGTAGCTGTCGTCCGGGAGCGATGCGAGCGCGACAAGCCCTTCGGCCGGCATTTCAAGACCCTGCACGAACAGACCAAAGGACTCGACTCCGGTCACCACCGCGTTCATCTCCTCGCCCGTGCGCGAGCTGAGGAAGAGGAGCAGCTTGAGCTTCACCAGTTCCCGCTCGGCCGCCTCGGCCCGGCGTTCGAGGAGCGAGCATTCCGCGCCCAATCGCGGCAGTCCGTCGGCCGCCGCGCGGCGGCCGCGGGCCAGCAGGTCGAGCGCCCGGTGAACAGTGAGATCGGGATAGCGGCGGATGGGCGATGTGTAGTGGCAGTAGCAGTCGCTGGCCAACGCGTAGTGGCCATTCTCCTGCGGACCATAGACGGCCCGCGAGAGGCTGCGGAGCACGGCGTAGTGCACGGCATGCTCCTCCGGACGTCCCCGCGCCATGTCGAGCAGCCGCTGGAGTTCGAAGCGGCTTTCCAGCGTGTCGACTTCGAAGCCCAGTTCCGAGACGAACTCCGTCAGCTGCCGGAGCTTTCGCGGATCGGGCGCCGGATGGATCCGCCGCAGAAACCCGGCGCCCGCCGCGGCCAGCATCCCGGCCACGGCCTCGTTGGCGGCGAGCATGAACTCCTCGATGATCTGGTGGCTCTCCGTGTTCTCCACCACGTGCGCCCCGCTCACCCGACCATCGCGGTCGAGATCGATCTTCACCTCGGGCATCGCGAGTTCGAGCGATCCGCGGGCCATCCGCCGGCTGCGGAGCATCCTCGCCAGATCCCGCATGCGGCCGAGCAGCGACCGCACCTCGCCAGTCATCTCCACCGCCGGGGTATCGGGGTCGGCGAGGAAGACGTCGACCTCCTCGTAGGTGAACCGCCGCCGGCTTTTGATCGCCGATCGCTCCTCCTCGGCATGCACCGGAATCCCGTCGGCCGAGAACTCGATCCAGCACGTGCGCGCATACCGCACGCGATCCGGCTGCAGGCTGGCGAGATTGTTGGAGACGATCTCCGGCAGCATCGGAATCACGCGGTCAGGCAGATAGACGCTCGTGCCACGGGCCTTGGCTTCCTGGTCGAGCGGCGACCCCTCTTCGACGAAGTGCGACACATCGGCGATGTGCACGCCGAGCAGCCAGTGCCCCCGGTCGATCCGCTCCAGCGAGATCGCGTCGTCGAAGTCGCGGGCGTCGACAGGATCGATCGTCACAATCACGCGGCCTGTCAGATCGCGCCGGCCGGCAGGCACCTCCTCCCGGAATCGCTCCGCCTGCCGGCGGGACTCGGCCAGTGCCCCTTCGGGAAAAGGCCCGGGCAGGCCGAACTCATGGATCACCGTGAGCGTGTCGACACCTGCCTCTCCGGCGGCACCGAGCACCTCGACGATCACGCCCTCAGCGTCGCGGAGGTGCGACGGAAACCGCACCATCTCCACGACCACCTTGTCGTTCTCGCGAACGCCCTTGGCACCAGGATCGCCGACCGACACCGGCCGCGCGAAATTCGTGCCGTCGATCCGCACCCAGCCGCCGCCGGCCGCCTCGAAATAGCTGCCCACGAAGCGGGTGGTGCGGCGTGTGACGACCTCCACGATCTCGCCCGCCGGCCCAGGGCGGCGGACATCGCGGCCCCGGGCGAGCCGCACGCGGACGGTGTCTCCCGTGGCAGCATCGAGGGCGGAGGCAGCCGAGATATGGATATCGCCCGAACGGTCGCCGGCTGCCGCCTCCAGCGGCCGGACAAACCCGTAGCCGCCCGCGGCCCGCCGGAAGATGCCAACGACATCGTCCCGCCGCGGTTCGCGGCCGCTGGACGATTCGGAAGAGGAGCCGCCGCCCATTCCGCCGGACGACTGCCGCGGACGAACATCGCGAGACGGACGAGAACGACCCATGGAAAACCTGCGGCGTCTTTCCGTCACGGCGGCTTCAGCCGCGGCCCTTGAAGAACTTCCGCCCCAGGTTGGCGTGGTACTGCGTCCACCCGCCGTCGAGGGCGGCCTCGTTTTGCATCAACTGCAGCGTGCCCGCCATCCGCGCGTCAAACTGATCGAGATGATGCAGGGCGATGGCCTCGAGCGTCATGGGGAGCTTGGGGGCGCCGAAGGCATATTCCCCGTGGTGGCTGGCGATCATGTGCTTGATCCGGATCGCCGTCTCAGCGTCAAAAACGCTGCCCGTGCGGTCCTCGACCGCTCGAATTTTCTCGTCGACCAGTTCCAGTCCGAGGAGCACGTGGCCGAGCAGTTGGCCGGCGTCGGTGTAGGAGAAGCCGCGTTCGCTTTCAAGTTCCAACGTCTTGCCGACGTCGTGCAGGAGCACGCCCACGAGCAGCAGGTCGCGATCGACCGCGGGATAGCGCGGCGCCACGGCGTCGGCCAGATGGAGCAGGTTGACAACATGCTCGAGCAGGCCGCCCGCATAGGCGTGGTGCTGTTTCACGCCCGCTGGGCTCCGCTTGAACGCGGCCATCAGATCGGCGTCCGCCAGCACCTCGTCGACCAGACGGCGAATGGGCTCGGAGCGGATCGTCCCGAGCAGGCCAGTCAGTTCACCCGCCAGCCGCTCGACATCGGCCGTCGAGAGCACACGAAACTCGGATTCATCGACCGACCGCGGATCGACCCGGCCAATCCCCGTGACGATGACCTGCAGCGCCCCCGAATAGAGCTGCACCGTGCCCTCGACCCTGACATAGTCCCCCTCGTCGAAGGCCTCGAAGTCGTCATCGGAGGCGTTCCACATGCGGCCGGTGATGGCCCCGCTGCGATCGGCCAACTCCACTTGCAGGTAGAGCTGCCCGTTGCGGTTGGGCCGCAGCTGCTTCCGCGTGGCCAGAAACACCTGGTCGATCTGAGCTCCGCCGGCGAGCTCCGTGATCCGCTTGCGGCCGGAGCCGCCGCGGCGCATCGGCCCCTTGGCAGCCATCGATTCGCCGTGCGGTTCGGCATCGCGGCCGGGGAATGGGGCAGTGGACATGCGTGGGCTCGAAGGGGCCGTGGATGGGTGCCGTGCGACGGGAGTCTAGCAGACGCTGGAAAAACTCCCGCATGGTACGCGGCGATGCCCGCCGCCGGCGCGAAAGACTACAATCCGCGGCCTCGCGGTCCGCCGTCCTTCGCCTTCCACAGCCTCTGGAGCCCGTCATGCCCGACCATGCCATCTCGCCCACCCGCAGCCAGGACTACCCGGAGTGGTATCAGCAGGTCGTTCGTGCGGCCGACCTCGCCGAGCAGTCGCCGGTCCGCGGCTGCATGGTGATCAAGCCGCACGGCTACGCCATCTGGGAGCGGATGCAGACCATCCTCGACCGCATGTTCAAGGCGACGGGCCATCAAAACGCCTACTTCCCGCTCTTCATTCCGCTCTCCTACCTCGAGCAGGAGGCGAAGCACGTCGAAGGGTTCGCGAAGGAGTGCGCCGTTGTCACGCACCACCGGCTCGAACTCGGGCCCGACGGCAAGCTGATCCCCACGGGCAAGCTCGAGGAGCCGCTCGTCGTGCGGCCGACCAGCGAGACGATCATCGGCGCTATGTACGCGAAGTGGGTGCAGTCATGGCGGGATCTGCCGGTGCTGATCAACCAGTGGGCCAACGTCGTGCGCTGGGAGATGCGGCCGCGGCTGTTCCTGCGGACGTCCGAGTTTCTCTGGCAGGAGGGGCACACCGCCCACGCCACCCGCGAGGAGGCCGTCGAGGAGACCCTCCGGATGCTCGACGTCTACACCACCTTCGCCGAACGCGATCTGGCGATGCCTGTGCTCAAGGGGCCAAAACCCTCGGGCGAGCGGTTCCCGGGCGCGGTCGACACCTTTTCGATCGAGGCGATGATGCAGGACGGCAAGGCGCTCCAGGCCGGCACGTCGCACTTCCTCGGCCAGAACTTCGCGCAGGCGCAGGGCATCAAGTTTTCCAACTCGAGCGGCGTGGAGGAATTCTGCTGGACGACGTCATGGGGCGTATCGACGCGGCTGATCGGCGCGGTGATCATGACGCACTCCGATGACGACGGCCTCTGCCTCCCACCGCGGATCGCACCGACGCAGGTCATGATCCTGCCGATCCACCGCACCGACGAGGAGCGGGCGGCTGTGCTGGCCTGCTGCCGGCAGCTGGAGGCGGATCTCGCCAATGCGAGGTTCGGCGACGAGCCCATTCGCGTGCGGATCGACGCCCGCGACATGCGCGGCGGCGACAAGGTCTGGCAGCACGTGAAGCAGGGCGTGCCGCTCCGTGTGGAGATCGGCCCCCGTGATCTGGCGGCCGGCGCCGTGAGCGTGTCGCGCCGCGACCGCGGCCCCAGGGAACGGGCAGCCATGCCGCTCGCGCAGTTTGTGGCCGAGGCGGCGGGCCTGCTCGACGACATCCAACGCGGCATGTTCGAACGGGCGAGTGCGTTTCGCGAGCAGCATTCGGTGCGGCTCGGCAGCACGGCCGAGGTGGTGGAGTTTTTCGAGCGGCCGGCAGAGAAGGGGAGCCCGGTGCAGGGCGGCTTTGCCCATGTGCACGTGGCCGACGACCCGGCCGTGACGGCGATGTTCGACCCGCTGAAAGTGACGGTGCGATGCATCCCGCTGGAGAACAACGATGATCCCGGCACGTGCATCGTGACGGGGCGGCCGGTGGCCGGGCGGAGCGTGCTGGCGCGGTCTTACTGACTTCACGCGAAACATCGGCATCCTGCCGATTTTCGCTTGGCAAACGCAGTTTGCTGGTACTGCGCTTCGCATCCATGCGAAGCAGTCATCAGGCAGCGCATGGCCATTGTTTGGAATCAGGTCACGGGAGGGGGTGCCCACGCCCCGAGAGCCGGCGTTGCTGACCAGCGCAGGCAGGATGCCGGAGCGCAGTCAGCATCGAGTGAGCGAAGGCCATGGATGGCCGTAGCGAACGTCCGGCGACGGGGCGTGGGCACCCCCGACCTGCGAGACGGGCAACTTCCTTTGGTTTTTGGCTACAATCCCCTTCGTGAGCGTTCGGTTCTGAATGTCCGTTCCGAAATCTTTGGGAGTCTCGGCGATGCGATTGCCAAGTGCGTGGGTGATAGCGGGGGCTGCAGCCATTCTGGGAGCCGCGGTCGGCGGCGGGATCGCGACGCTGGAGGCCGCCACCCGGCCCTGGCGGGCGGGAGACTTCGCGGTGGGAGCCCGGGTCCCCACCGGCCCGACGCCTACAGTCGATGTGCCCGAAACACAGTTCGCCTTCGGTACCGTCGGCGTCGGCGCCAAGGGCTCCCACGAATTCATCATCCGCAACACCGGCGCGGCCCCGCTCGAACTCACGAAAGGCGCCACCAGTTGCACCTGCACGGTCAGTGATTTCGAGGCAAGCGAAGGTGGCTCGCCCGGCGTGAAGGTGGTGCCTCCCGGCGAGAGCACGAAGCTCAACGTGCAGTGGCGAGGGAAGGGGGATGGCGGACCATTCCGGCAGCAGGCGAGCGTCCTCACCAACGACCCGCAGCGACCGCAGATCGCGTTCGTGGTGGAGGGAACGGTGGTGCCCACCTACAAAACCGTCCCCACGTTCATCACGCTGCCCAAGCTGTCCACCAGTTCGAGCGAACAGGCTACCGTCACGGTCTTTACCTTCGGTAAAGAACAGCCCACGATCGATGCGGTCTCGGTCACCGAAGAGAAGACAGCCCAGTTTTACTCCCTTGCCTCGACGGCCCTTGAGCCCGCCGAACTCACCGCCGAGGCTGGTGCCACCGGCGGCTTCCGTATCACGGCCGATATCCGCCCGGGACTGCCGATCGGCACGCTGCGGCAGACGATCAAGGTCGTGTTTCGGATGCCGGAGGAGTTGATCGCCGAGATTCCGGTGGAAGGATCGGTCTCGGGTGATCTTGCAATGGCCGGCAAGGCGTGGGATTCCTCACGGGAAGCGTTGTTGCTGGGAACGGTTTCCAGTCGCACGGGCGCTGAGACAAGCCTGTTTCTCACGGTCAAGGGACCTCATCGGGCGGACGTCAGGCCGGTGGTCCGGGAGACTGTCCCGGATACAGTGAAGGTGGTTGTCGGAGAAGGCAAACCGGTGGGGAACGGAAACGTGATCCGCATCCCGCTCACGATCACCATCCCGCCGGGCAGTTCGCCGGCCAACCACATTTGCTCAGAGCTTGCCCCCGCTGGAAAAATCGTGCTCGACACCGGCCATCCGGACTCGCCCACGCTCACCATCCCCGTCTGCATTGCCATCGTCCCGTAGAGAGTGATTCGTCCATGAACCGCGTCGGTTTCGTCCATCACCTCGTCGCGGCCTGGGCGCTGCTGCTCGTCGGCATGGCAACGCATGGCATGGCTGCGGATCTCCCGATCCGGGGCGAGGGCGTGAGCGACGATGTCGTCAAGACGTTTCGAGAACGGAACGGCAGCCTCTTCGAGGGCTGGCCGATACCGCAGGCCGTCGTGATCGTGACGGGCGAACTGGACGGCTACATCGAGCCGTGCGGCTGCACTGGCAAGGAAAATCAGAAGGGTGGCTTGAGCCGTCGTCGCAATCTGTTGCGGGCGGTCGCGTCCGCCGGCTGGCCCCTGGTAACGGTCGACCTGGGGGGCCAGGTGAAGCGATTCGGACGCCAATCCGAGATCAAGTTCCAGTCGATCGCGGATGGGCTCCGGACCATGGGCTATGCGGCCGTCGGCTTCGGACCTGGCGACCTGCGGCTCCCGGCAGAGGAACTGGTGGCCGCCGTGGCCCCGGTCGGCGACAATCCCACGCCGTTCGTGAGCGCCAACGTCGGCCTGCTGGGACTCGACGCCAACATCACGCCACGATTTCGGATCATCGAGGCTGGAGGATTGCGGTTCGGCATCGTCTCCGTTCTCGGCGACGCCGAGGCCAAGCAGGTCCGCAACGATGCCATCGAGATCCTGCCCGCGGACAAGGGAATCGAAGCCGCGGCGGCCGAATTGAAGAAGGCGAATTGCGCGCATCAGATCCTGCTGTCGTGGGCGTCCCCAGAGGAGACAAAAAACCTGGCGGCACGATTTCCCCAGTTCGACATCGTCGTCACCGCGGGGGGCGCCGACGAGCCGCCCGCAGAACTCCCGACGCTGCCAAGCGGCGGCCGTCTGATCGAACTGGGCCACAAGGGCATGTTCGCGGTGGCCGTGGCATTCTTCGACGATCCCGCGAAGCCGATGCGGTCGCAGCGAGTCCCCCTGGACGCCCGCTGGGGAGAGGCGGAGGACATGATCCAACTGCTGGCCACGTATCAGAGCCAACTGGAATCGCTCGGGCTCAGCGGGCTGGGGCTGTCTGCGGTGCGCCATCCCTCCGGCCGCAGGTTCGCGGGGAGCGCCGCCTGTGCCGACTGCCATAAGCATGCGTTCGAGGTCTGGAAGGACACTTCCCACGCCACGGCGCTTGCCACACTGGAAGAGCAGAAACCCCGTCGCGACGGTGATCCGGAATGCCTCTCCTGCCATGTCGTCGGCTGGGCACCCCAGCGGTACGAACCCTTCGAGGGTGGCTTTGCGGGCATGAAGGTCACGCCCCATTTGGCTCACCAGGGCTGCGAAAACTGCCACGGCCCGGCCGCCGCCCACGCCGCCGTCGAACGCGGCGACGTGCGGGCGAGCGTCACGGAGCGTGACCGGCTCCGAGGCGAATTGGTGCTGTCGATCAAGACTCCCGAGGGCAAACAGAAGGCCGTCAACAACTGTTTGGAGTGTCACGACCTCGACAACAGCCCGCAGTTCGACTTCGACACCTACTGGCCGCAGGTGGAGCATCCGACTCCTGCGGAAGAGAAAGCGAAGTCGGACTGAAGACCAGGAGACGGTGTTCGGAGACGGTGTTCGGGAGCAATCATCGAATTTCTCGACGCGCACCTACCCCAACTGGGCCATCGCCTCGTCGGGAATGTTGAAGTTGGCTGCCACGCTCTGCACGTCGTCGTGGTCGTCGAGCCGCTCCACGAGCTCGAGTACCTTGCGGGCCATGTCGACGTCGTCGACGTCGACCGTGTTGGTCGGCACCCGCATGATCTCGTTCGACTCCACCTGCAGGCCACCCTTCTGCACCGCCTCCACGACCGCCGCCATCGCCTGCGGCTCGCAGGTCACCTCCCACCGATCCCCGACGAGCTTGACGTCGTTGGCCCCCGCCTCCAGTGTCAGTTCCATGAGTTGATCCTCGCCACAGGAGGCCTGCGGCACGCGAATCACTCCCACTCGCTGAAACAGGTAGGCCACACAGCCTGTGCTGCCGAGCTTCCCGTCACACCCTTCGAAAATCTTTCGAATCTCAGGGGCCGTACGGTTCTTGTTGTCGGTGAGGATCTCACACATCACCGCCACGCCACCGACGGCGTACCCTTCGTAGATCGACTCCTCGAGGTTGCCCCCCTTGAGTTCGCCCGTACCCGTACGGATGGCTCGCTGGATGTTGTCCTTGGGCATGCTGACCGCTTTCGCCGCATCGATCGCGTAGCGCAGCCGCAGATTGGCATCGGGATCGGGCCCACCGTGCTTGGCAGCAACGATGATCGCCTTGGCAAGCTTGCTCCACAGTTTGCCGCGCTTTGCATCGATCACCGATTTCTTGCGGGATATGTTGGCCCAGTGCGAATGTCCTGCCATGGCGCTCCCCCAACTCGTGTTTTGGCTCGTCGTCCTAAGGTGTTTGCGAGGGTCTGTCAGCGAGGCTTGCGTTTCGCCAGTTGCGCGGAATGGCTCTTGCCAGACGCTGCCTGAGACTTTGCCGGCGGCTTCCCTTCCGGCCTCTTTCCCTCGGGCGTCTTCGACTTGTGCTTCGGATCACCGGCCGACTTGCCAGCGGCTGGCGGCTTCTTCGCGACCGGCGGTTTTCCACCCACCTCGGGCTTTTTGACCTGTTTCGCGGCGTCGGGCTTCACTTCCGGCGCGGGTGCCGCGAGCTGTGGCTTGATGGTGATCGGCTTGCCGACATTGGGCTTCACCACGAATGGCTTGGGGCCGGTCTTGCCGCCGGCCTTCGGCGTTCCATCGGCGGCGCGTTTCGGACCGGCACCCGGTGGCGGCAGCGGGGTCTTGCCTGCCGGCCTGGCCGCGGCCTGCGGCCCGGCGGGACGGTGCTCGTCGGCAACGGTCTGCGCCGCCTCGGCGGCCCGGCGGCTCTCCTTACCGGCGGCCGGAGGCGGTGGGTTCGGGGCAGACAGGGGCTCGCCACGCTTGGGGAACCGTTCCTTGAGCGATTCGGGGCTCACCGCCTGCAGGATCTTCCTGACGTTCGCACCATGGAGGCTGGTCACGACATCGGCACCAAACTGGTGGAGCAGCGAGTTGAATTCGAGCACGTTCTTCTTGGCGACCAGCCGCTCGAGCCCCGCCACCTTCCCAGCGTCGTATTCTTCGCGGGAGATCACACCGGCGAGATAGAGGCCCGACAGCGCACCCAGATCGAGCGGAATCATGTGCCCGCCGAGCGCCGTCGCCGCGACATGATGCACCACGAAGGGGGGAATGCCATGGATGTGCTCGAGCGTCTTGATGCCATGGGCGATCGAGTGCTTCTTGGCATGGTCGAGCGAAAAGCTGTAGGTCGACTCAAACACGCCCTGCAGCACGCGGCGAAGCGCCAACGCCGCCCGCGCCGGATCTGGCAGCCCTTGCAGCGACTCGGCGAGTTCGGCAACCGTCGTCACGCGGATTTCATTGAGATCGAAGTAGCTTTCGAGCAGCCGTGAAAATGCCTTCTCCGCCGCATCGTGCTGGGAATTCTCCAGGCAGCAGGCAAAGAGCACCTGCTCGAGCATCGGCCTGCCGGTGTTGGCAACCACTGGCTTATAGTGGCTCTTGAGCACCTTGTGGAGCTTGGGAAGGAGTTGTTTCCGACCGGGCTGTGGCTGTTTCGCTGCTGTCATGCGTGTTCCTCTGGCTTCTCCATTGTCACCGGGCTTCCCGGCTCTTCCGGCACCGCCTCACCGGATGCCTGTTGATCTGTGGACGGCGAGGCCGCTGCGGACGACGGCGACGGAAGCACCTCGCTGAGCACCCGGGCAATCTCGATCGACCGTTTGACGCCGGTATCGAGTTTGAACTTCAGGCGGGGCGTGTACCGGGTTTCGATGCGTTCGGCTACCTGGGACTGAAGGAATCCTGCCGAACTCGCCAGTCCCCGCAGGGCCAGTTCCTCCTTGGCAGGACTGCCCATGACCGACACGTGCACCGTGGCGGCCCGCATGTCTGGGTCCATCTCCACCCGGGTGACGGTCACGTCCTGCACCCGCGGATCACGCACCTGCGTGAGGATGGCCATGCTGACCACCTCGCGTACCGCCTCGGCCGCCTTGAGAAGTCGTCGCGTGCTCACGAGAGCGTCCGTGCGACTTCCTCGACGCGGTAGCACTCGAAGATGTCGCCCTCCTTGATGTCGTTGAAACCGGCCAACTTGATGCCGCACTCGAGGCCGTCGCGAACCTCGCGGGCGTCGTCCTTCTCCCGCTTGAGCGAATCGATTCCGTATTCGCCGACGATGCGACTGTCACGGATGATGCGCAGGCGACCGTTTCTGGCGATGACGCCGGAAATGACCCGGCAACCGGCAATCACGCCCAGACGGCTGATCGAGTAGGTCCGCTGCACAACGGCCCGTCCGAGCGTCGCCTCACGCTTCTCCGGAGCGAGCATGCCCTCGAGCGCCTTCCGCAGATCGTCCGTCACCTGATAGATGATCTCGTACCTGCGCACCTGCACAGCGAGATCCTCGGCGAGCGAGCGGGCCCGCTCGTCAGGAACCACGTTGAAACCGATGATGACCGCGTCGGAAGCATCTGCAAGCTGCACGTCGGCCTCGGTCACGCCGCCCACCGTGGCCTGCAACACCCGGATCTTCACCTCCGGATGGTCAAGCTTCTGCAGTTCCTTGAGGATCGCCTCGATCGACCCGCGGACATCAGCCCGGAGGATGAGGTTCAGTGTCGGCGTCTTCTGGGTGCCAAGACGGTCGAGCAGGTTCTCGAACGTGACATGCACGGGGGCACTGACGAGTGTGCTGTGGCGGCTGATGCTCGTCCGCTTGACCGCCACCTCACGGGCCAGGGCGATCGAATCGACTACCTGGAACCGATCGCCCGGACCGGGCGCCACATCGAGACCGCTGACAAAGACAGGCACCGAAGGACCGGCTTCGGCGATCTTCCGCCGCAGGAGCGTATCTTGCATCGCCTTGACGTGGCCGCTTGACTCGCCGCAGACGATGGCGTCGCCAACCTTCAGCGTGCCCTTTTGCACGAGCAGGCAGGCCACGACCCCGCGGCCTTCGTGGATCGAGGCATCGAGGCAGACGCCGGCGGCAGCCCGCTCGTGGTTCGCCCGTAGATCGTGGAGTTCGGCGATCGTGAGCAGCGTGTCCAGCAGATCATCCATGCCGGCGCCGGTGACGGCACTGGTCTTCACGACCTCCGTCTCCCCGCCCCACTCGGTCGGCAGCAGCTCGTTCGCCGCCAACTGCTGGTAGATACGATCCGTGTCGGCACCGGGAAGATCGATCTTGTTGATGCACACGACGATCGGCACGTTGGCGGCCCGCGCGTGGCTGATCGCCTCCTCCGTCTGCGGCATCACGCCGTCGTCGGCAGCCACCACGATGACGGCACAGTCGGTCACATTGGCACCGCGTGCCCGCATCTGCGTGAACGCCTCGTGGCCCGGCGTGTCGACGAACGTGATCGGCTGCCCGTTCCGCTGCACGGTGTAGGCCCGCATGTGCTGCGTGATGCCACCACTCTCACGGGAAGCGACATTCAAGCCGAGAATGCGGTCGAGCAACGACGTCTTGCCATGGTCAACGTGGCCGAGAAACGTCACCACAGGGGCACGAGACACCCTCAGGGCTGGATCCTCGTCAGTCGCGTCGAATCCGGCCAGAAGCTCCTTCTCGAGATCCTCGGCGGTCTTGACGTCGAGCTGCACGCCGAGTTCGGCGGCCAGCAACTCCACCGTGTCGCGGTCGAGCATCGACGCCATGCTCGGCATGGTCGACATGCCAAACGCCAGCAGCTTCTTCAAGACTTCGCTGGCCGGCAAGCCGATCGCCTCCGAGAAGGCGCGGACGGTGCACGGCACCTGAATGATGGCATTCGCTTTCCGCGGCGCGGCGGTCGACACCGTCGACCCTCGCCGTGGACGCGATCCCCGCCGACGGCGACCGAGGCCGTCCTCGTCATCGAGGCGGGGCTCCGAGATCCGCTTGCGACTGAGCTGCCGCTGTTCGCGGCCGCCAAGGAGGTCTTCGGCCTTCCCTCCGTGCGGCTTTGCGACGGTTCGACGCGGGCGGCCGCTTGCGTCTGTGGGAGGCGGCGGCGTTGTCCCGGCCCCACCTGCCATGCCGCTCCGCAGACCGAGTCCACCTGGACGCGGACGCGGCGTCTCAGCCTGCCGCTGCTCATGCTTCCTCATATGCTCAGCCAGCGGCTTGGAACCGCCGGCCTTCGCGCTGCGAATAGCATCAAGCGGCAGTTTGACGTCGGGCTTCTGCGCCGCGGGCTCCTGCGACACGCGGGGCGGCTGGGTCCGTCCTGCGGCCGGCAGCGGCGGCAACTTGAAGGCAGGCCGGGGAACCGGTCTGGCCCCATCGCCAGAGGGCCTCAGGCCGGCTGGCCGCGGCCGCGGCCGCGGCTCCGTGGACGCAGGCTTCGACGGCTGCATCTCCGCCGGCTTCCCTCGCGCGGCGACACCGGCAGGGGCGATATAGTCCTCACGCTTGAGCGTTCCCGGTGCCCGTGGGGCAACCGCCGACACCGGCTTGGGGGCGGGAGGCGTGGGAGCCGAGCCGCCAGCGGCGGGAGCGGCAGCTGGCCGTTCAGCGGGCCGAGCCTTCCCCGCAATGAACTCCTTGAGCTTGGCGACTTCCTCGTCGGACATGCTCGCCAGCGCGGAGCCCTTGTCCTGGATGCCGGCGCGCGTGCACAGATCGACCAGCTCTTTGCTGTCGATCTTCAATTCTTTCGAGAGTGTGTAGATGCGAACCGCCACGCAAACGCCTCCGCGCCGGAACGTCCCGGCCACCTGCCCTCAGATCCAATGCAGACACCAGCCCAACCAGCCCATCCCAAAGCAGCCCACTCGACAGCCCGCTCCAGCCTCCGCCGATCACGATTCTGCCGGCGGCACCGCCTCCACAGCCACGACCGAACCACCCGACTCCCCAACAGGATCACTGACCGGATCACCGCCGACATCACCCGCGACATCACCGCTGCCAGTGCCAGCGAGGGCTGCCTCGGCCGCATCGGCATCCGCCGTCGCCTTGGCGATCCTATCCTGCTCCCGCTGCTTCCGCCGCTCGTCGGCCGCCGCCACCTCGGCCATCGAAGCCCGCTGCTCGGCCTCAGCAACAATTTTGTCGACTGCCTCAGCCGACAGGTTCCCCATCTCCATGAGGTCGTCGGGCTCGATCACTGAAAGGTCGTCGTAGGAGAGGAAACCCTCGCCCACGAGCCGCTCGGCCACCGACTCGTCCAGTCCTTCGATCGACGAGAAGCCGGTCACCGCACGCTCGATCTGCTGGTCAAGCTCCTCGCGGGTCATGATCTCGATGTCCCAGCCGCACAGCTTGCTCGCCAGCCGGACATTCTGCCCGCGGCGGCCAATCGCCAGCGACAGCTGATCCTCGCGGACGAGCACGATCCCGCGACCGAGCATCTGGCACAGGATCACTTCGTCGACCTCGGCCGGCTGCAGGGCATTGGGCACGAGGACTTGCAGGTCTTCGCTCCACCGCACGATGTCAATCCGCTCTCCGCCGAGTTCCTCGACGATGTTCTTGATACGGTTGCCACGCACGCCCACGCATGCCCCGACACAGTCGATGCGATTGTCGGAACTGATCACCGCCACCTTGCTTCGGTAGCCAGGCTCGCGAGAGATCGCGCGAATCTCGATCACGCCGTCGGCGATTTCGGGAATCTCCTGCTCGAAAAGCCGCTGAACGAGCTGGGGGCGAATCCGCGACAGAATGATCTTCACCCGACTGCCGACCTTCCTGACCTCGAAGATCGTCGCCCGGATCCGTTCATTGGCGTGGTAGCTCTCGCCGGGAATCTGCTCGGACCGGGGCAGGATCGCCTCCGTGGCACCCAACGAGACCGAGGCGGTGGCGCCTTCGACCCGCGTGACCATCCCCGACACCATCTGGCCGATCTGCTCCTCGAACTCGTCGTGGATCGCATCCCGTTCGGCTTCGCGAATCTTTTGGATGATTACCTGCTTGGCGGTCTGGGCGCCGATGCGGCCCGAGAGTTCGGCCGTGTCGATCTCGGCACCGTCATGCGTGCCGGTGAGGTGGCCACTGGCCCTGTCGATCGCGATGGAGATCTGGGCAGTCTCGCCGTATTGACGGGAGAGCGCGGTGACGAGCGCTGCTTCGATCGCCTGAAAGACGATCTCTTTGTCGATGTTTTTGTCGCGATGAATGGCATCGACGATTCGCAGGATTTCTTCTGGCTTCATGAATTTCTCGGACGAACGCTCGGGCGTATGTCTTGTGACCTAATCATCAAGGAGCAGCGGGCATCGAAGGAGCAACCGGCATCAAGAACCAGCCAGGCGGTTGGGCCTGGCGATGAGCCAGGCGAGCCATTCCGCTCCAGCGGATCGACAACCTGACCGACGGCCCGGCCTTCAGCCTGGCAAATCACCGTCATGTCGAGAGATGGCACTGCCAGCCGCCTGGCAGTTGCAGCACTGCCGGCAAAGCCGACGCCATAGGACATGGGCGCCGAAACACCCAACGGTGTTTGGAAAAGAATCCGCGATACCAGCAGCCTCTGAAGACGTGACGCAACCCGTGAAAGCTACGGCAAATGCGAAAAACTGTCAAGGAGCCAGGGCCCGGATCACCACCGATCCGGCCTGCCCCTGCGGGGTGACCGCCGACGAAATGAACACGGTTCCGGACGGATCACCACGCCGGGCGGCCCGGATTCGACAGTCCGGATCGGGCTCCTCGAAATTGAGCAGAGGGAAGAGTTCGCCGTGCCGCATCGCCAGGATGCTGGCCATGCATTCCACCAGCCCGCTGCCCGCCCCCAGATTGCCAAAATGGCTCTTGGCGGCCACCGTGGGAATCGTCGCGGCAGCCGGCCCCAAAACCTCGTGAATCGCCGCGGCCTCCTCACGATCGCCGACCACCGTACTCGCCGCGTGGGCGTGGATGTGAGACAGTTCGGAGGCGGTCACGTTGGCCATGGAAAGCGCCCGCCGCATGGCCAACGCCAGGGCCTTTTGCTTGAGGCCGATGCCCCCGGCAAGGCCCGCATTGCGGGCCGCGTGCCCCACGATCTCGCCATAGATCGTCGCCCCGCGAGCCCGGGCATGTTCCAACTCCTCGAGGATGAACACGGCGGCACCTTCCCCCAGCACCATGCCCTTGCGGGCCTTGTCGAACGGCCGGCTCCACGTCGTTGGATCGGTCCGGCCAGAACCGGTCGGCGCGGCGTCGTCCAGCGCCACCTGCTCGCTCTGGAGCGCGTGCACCGTCTTCATGGGATGCACGCGGGTGCCGGTGGCGCCGGCGACCATGATGTCGGCGGCCCCCCGCTGAATCGTGACGGCGGCCTCTCCAATCGCGAGATGTCCGCTTGCCTCGCGGAGCGTCAGGGAATTGCTGGGACCGCGGAGATCGTTGTAGATGGCGATGTGACTGGCAGGCATGTTGGGCAGGTACTTCAAAAGCCAGAGGGGCGTGAGTTGCGGCATGCCTTCGGAGGCCCACCGATCGAATTCGAACGCCCCATCCGACCCCCGGCACTTGGCCACGCTGGCGGTGAAATCCTCCGGCAGGGTCAGCATGTAGTCCGACCCGAACACGCAGCCAAACCGCTCCGGTTGCACGCTGCCCGCCTTCGCGTCGGCGGCGAACAGACCACAGTGATGGAGCGCCCGCTGGGCGGCAGCCACCGCCATCTGGCTCTCCCGGCACATCACCTTGAGCCCCTTGCGAATCGCCTTTTTCCGCTCGCCGTCGAGCGGGCCGAAATTGTCGATGTCGCCGGTGAATCCCCGCGCTTCGGCCGCATGATGCAGCGGCAGCCCCGCACAGGGAAATGACTCCAGCGGGCCGACGCCACTACGGCCTTCGACCAGGCCGGCCCAGAGATCCTCGGGCGTGAGGCCGAGCGGACAGACGACTCCCATTCCCGTGATCACGACGCGGCGGTCTCGAGCGGCACTCATGGCTTGCTTCCTGCTGGTTGAATCGACTTTTCCATTGGCGTTCCTTACCTGTTCCGGACGACGTCCGAAATGTCGCTCATGGCGTGTCGGTGAGCCTCGGCTCCACCACCACGACGACGTCGGTTCGCTTGGCATCGGAAAACAACGCCGGCGAACCGGCCTTATTCTGCCCGGGAACCGGCCATGGCACCAACCCGAGACCGATCAACAGCGTGCTGTTGGCGGGCCAGCGAAACCGTTCGCCGATGCGAACGGCCGACATTTGCGGCACCTCGATCGGCACCCGCCGGCCATCGGCAGCGGGCGGAGTCATTCCCACCGGGGCCATCCGCTCGATCTGGTCGATCCGGCAACGAATCACCGCCTCCACCGCCGTGCCATCACGCGAGATGAGCGGGTGCACGTCGATCGACATCCCCTCGTCGCAACTCGATGCCACCGGCTGCCAGGCCTGGCCTACCGACGTCATGTCCTGGACGTATGACTGCTTACGGCCCCCGGTGAGCACGGCCGGGATGCCGTTGGCCGCCAAAACGGCGCCCGTGGGAAGTTCCTCGCAGTCGCTGCGGGCCCGGAGTCGGGCCACCAGCATCGCCGCCTCCTCACGCGACGCGATCCAGGCCTGCACGCCAGGCGTGGCCGCGGGGATCGGCCGGAGTATCGGCCGCACGTCGTTCCGCCAGGCGGGGCTGCCGACGCCCAGCACACGGACGGAAAACCTGTGCGGCGTGGCGGCATCGCCCACGAAGCGGGCGGCGATCTCCTCCACCCGCGCCTGGATGTCGGGTCTGTGAAAGCAGCGGAGTTTGGACGCATCGGCCGACAGTGAGGCCACGGTATCGCCGTGCCACTGCGGCGACCCCGTCTCCTGAAGCACCCAATCGACGACGTGCCGCTGGCTCCCCGGCCCAGCCAACGCGACGAACGGGGAGATATCGTAGGTCTTCCACACCTGCCCGTCGTCGGCGGGAAGCTGCGCGTGGAGCGAGACCGGCATGACCAACGCTGCCACAACGACCGCGATGCCGGCCCCGTACGCATGATGGGCATGGTGTGCTTGGACCATGGACGCTCATCCTCCAAATATCCGAGCTTCCACGGGCGGTTGCCGCCGCTCTGTCCGCTATTCCAACCGGGCCAGAACCAGACTGGCGTTATGGCCACCAAACCCGAAACTGTTCGACATCGCCACGTCCACCTTGGCATCACGGGCCACGTTCGGCGTGTAGTCGAGATCGCAGTCGGGATCAGGGTTTTCCAGGTTGATGGTCGGGGTGATCACGCCCCGCGCGATCGTGAGGGCGCAGACCACCAGTTCGATGCCCCCGCTCGCGCCGAGCGTATGCCCCAACTGACTCTTCGTGCTGGAGATCGCCAGCCGTCGGGCATGGTCGCCGAAGACTCGCTTCACGGCCACCGTTTCCGCCTTGTCGCCAAGCGGCGTGCTGGTGCCATGGGCATTGACATACTGCACCTGATCGCCGCGCATCGCGGCATCGGCGAGGGCCATCGACATCGCCCGCGCGGCCCCGCGGCCCTCTTCGTCGGGTTGGGTGATGTGGCCGGCATCGCCGCTGGCGCCGTAGCCAACCAGTTCGCCGTAGATGCGGGCACCCCGCGTGCGGGCATGCTCGAGTTCCTCCAGCACGACCACACCGGCTCCCTCGGCGAGCACGAAGCCGTCGCGGTGCATGTCGAAGGGACGGCTGGCCTGCTGCGGCGCATCGGTGTGAAACGACAACGCACGCATGTTTTGAAATCCGGCCAGCCCCATCGGCGTCAGCGCCGCCTCGCTCCCCCCGGCGACCATCATGTCGGCGTCACCGTACTGGATGGATCGCAACGCTTCCCCGATCGAATTGGCGGCACTGGCGCACGCGGTGGCGACCGCAAAGTTCGGCCCTTTGAGCCCATGCATGCTGGAAACATGGCCGCTGGCGGAATTCACCATCAGTTTCGGGATGGTGAACGGAGAGACTTTGTCGATCCCCTTGTGGAGCAGACGCTCGTGCTGCGTCTCAAACTCGGAAAGCCCGCCGATGCCGGAACCGATCACCACGCCGCAGCGATACGGATCCTCTTTCGAGAAATCGAGCCCGGAGTCGCTGACCGCGTCGGCGGCTGCCGCCATGGCGAACTGCGTGAACCGATCGAGCCGCCGTAATTCCTTCGTATTGGCGATGTTCTCCACCTCGCCATTCCAAGGAACCTCCCCCGCGAACTGCACCCGAAAGCCGGACACATCGAACAGCGTGATCGGCCCGACGCCGCTCTCTCCGCGCAGAATCCGATCCCAGAACGTCTCGACCGCTCTCCCTAACGAGGTGACGACACCCAGGCCTGTCACCACGACGCGTCGCTTCATGCAGCGCACCGCCCTCATTGAAGCCGCAAATCCAGCTTGATGCCGCGAATCCAGCGAAAGGTGCACGTCAAGCCTGGTGCTTCTCAATGAACTCGACTGCCTGGCCGACCGTCTGAATCTTTTCAGCCGCATCGTCAGGGATGTTGATCTCAAACTCTTCCTCGAGTTCCATGACCAACTCGACGGTGTCGAGCGAATCTGCACCAAGGTCGTTGATGAACGACGTTTCCGGCGAGATCTGATCCTTGCTCACACCCAACTGGGACGCGACGATGTCGATCACTCGTTCTTGAACTGAAGCCACCTTATGAATCCTCCTGACAACCGGACGCAAAAAACCGCCTGCAAAGCATATCCAACCTGAGCGTGTCCACCTGAGACGGCGACGACCTTCAGGGGGTTCGGGGAAGATATAACCGCTGCCGACCAGAAATGTCCATACCGGGAAAAATGGCGTCTCTCCCGGCCGTGGCCAGCAAGCTGGCGTCGGTTTTTGGCCGCGGCAGCCGAGAAACCTCTCGGCTGTCAGCCGATCAGCCCACCGTCCACCACCAGCACCTGGCCTGTAATGTAGGCGGAGGAGGGCGCCGCCAGAAAGAGCACCGCCTCGGCGATCTCCCAGGCCTCCCCCAGCCGCTTGGCCGGCACCCGCTTTTTGACCTCGTCGAGAAGGGCCGAACCAAGCGCCGCGGTCATGTCGCTGGCGATAAACCCGGGCGCCACTGCGTTGACCGTCACCTTGCGGCCGGCAAGTTCCTTCGACACGGTGCGTGTGAGGCCCACGAGCCCGGCCTTCGAGGCGGAGTAGTTCGCCTGGCCCGGGTTGCCGATGAGTCCCGAGACGCTCGAGACATTGATGATGCGTCCGTAACGCTGCTGCATCATGGGGCGGCTGGCGGCCCGCATGAAGAGAAACGGCCCCCGAAGATTGGTGGTGAGCACCTCGTCCCACTCCTCGTCGCTCATGCGGGGCAGGAGGGTGTCTCGCGTCACGCCGGCGTTGTTGACGAGAATATCGAGCCTGCCGAGCTTTTCGACGACCTGCTCGACGACCCTCGCCACATCCTCTCCCTTTGTGACGTCGCAGGGAAACTCCTCGGCCGTGCCACCGCCGGCGCGGATGCCAGCCGCCACGTCGGCCAGTTTGTCGGCGCTCCGCGCGACCAGGGCAACCGACGCGCCGGCTGCGGCCAAGGCCTCGGCGATCGCCCGGCCCAGCCCCTGCGAGGCACCGGTGACCAACGCCACCTGCCCGGAAAGGTCGACGTGCAGCCGCTTCGGAACGGGGCTGGCGGCGGTCTTCGCGTCGGCTGATGAGGCTGGCTGTTTGCTGCTGTCGGTCATGATTGGCTTCCCGGCGGTATGTGGATGGGGTTCGTTTGGGTCGCGATGAGTCGCTGCCGGCGACGGGCCGAGCCCGGCGCTCGCCTCTTCAACAGGAAATCACTCGGGCACTCCCGAGCAGGAAACGCTGCGGTCGATTCGTTTGAGGAGGCCCCGGAGCACCCGCCCGGGCCCGACCTCGCACACGGTGCGGACCCCCGTCGACAGCAGGTAGGTCATGGAAGCATGCCACTCGACCACGCCGCAGACCTGACGGGCCAGCAGACTGCGAATCTCGGCGGGATCAGCATGCGGCCGTGCGTCGACGTTGCTCACGACCGGAATCCGTGGCGACCGCACCGTCGTCTCGGCGAGTACGGCGGCCAGCTTGTCGACGGCTTCCTGCATGAGCACGGTGTGAAACGCGCCGGCGACCTCCAGCCGCACACACTTCATGGCGCCGGCGGCCGTGGCGGCCTCGTCGAGCCGGTGGCAGGCCGCTTCGGCTCCCGACACCACGACATTCCCCGGGCAGAGCACGTTGGCCACCTCCAGCACATCGCCACCGCGGCACTCGTCGCACAGGCTCGCCACCCGCTCGCGCTCCATCCCCAGCACGGCGACCATGCCGCCGGCAGCAGTGCCGGCGGGCCCGCGCTTGCCGGCACATTCCTGCATGGCCCGCCCGCGGACATCCACAACCCGCACGGCGCTGTCAAAATCGAGGGCGTCGGCAAATACGAGCGCCGTGTATTCGCCGAGCGACAGGCCAGCCGTGATCGAGGCGCCGCTGACGAGGGCGGGATCGCGTGACTTGAGCACCTCGAGGGCCGCCAGACTCGTCACGAGAATCGCCGGCTGGCTCACCGACGTGGCGTTGAGCTTCTCGGCCGGACCGTGCCGACAGATGGCCGCCAGGTCGTACCCGAGGATGGAAGACGCCCGCGCGAAGAGTTCCAATGCGGCAGGATGGCCATCGCACCAGTCACCGAGCATGCCCACGGTCTGGGCACCTTGGCCTGGAAACACGAGTGCTGCGGGACCGGACACTGGAGCGGATGATGGCATGTTCACCGCGGCCTCCCCCATTTTTCAGAACCCGTGTTCCCTGCAGTCGTCGCCGCTGCCAACGGGATCATTCCTCTGTCTTGACGACAGCCCGCCCCATGTAGTGCCCACACGTGCCGCAGACGCGGTGGGTTGGTACGGCCTTGCCGCAGGTGGAGCAGAACGTCAACTGACGGGGCGTGAGGAAGTCGTGTGCCCGACGGGAACGGGTCTTTTGATTGGATTGACGTCGCTTGGGAACGGCCATGGGATCACCTACAGGGCAGGGGGTTTGAGTCGCGTACTCTACCCAACCACGCTCCCCGCGGTCAATCGCCGCGGAAAAGCAGGTACATGCCCTCAAACAGACGGCCTCGGGCAGACGGCCTGGAAGAGCCGGCCTAGAAGAGACGGGCCTGCGGGCCGATCTTCGGCATGGTCCCCAGATGCTCCTCGCCCCGGGGGGTGAGGCGCCGGCCTCGCGGTGTGCGAACCACCAGTTCGCACCGCAGCAGGAAGGGTTCGACGTCGTCTTCCAGCGTGTCTGTGGCCGAACTCATCGTGTGGGCGATGGCCTCGATACCGACCGGACCGCCGGCGAACACCCGCTGGATCGTCTCCAGGTAACGGCGGTCGAAGCCATCGAGGCCGAGTTCGTCGATGCCCTGCATCTCGAGCGCCGTGCGGGCGATCTGCACGTCGATGCTCCCCTCCGCTCGACTGGTGGAGAAATCGCGAATCCAGCGGAGGCGGTTGTTGGCGAGCCGCGGCGTGCCCCGGCTCCGCTGGGCAATCTCGTCGGCCGTCGCATCGTCCATCGGCATGTCGAGCTTCACGGCCGAACGCCGGACGATCTCGGCCAGATCCTCCCGCGAATAGAAGTCGAGATGCTCCCGCATCACGAACCGGTCTCGCAGCGGCGCCGAGAGCAGGCCCGGCCGCGTCGTCGCTCCGACGAGCGTGAACGGCCGCAACGGCATGTTGATCGTGCGGGCCGAGACACCGTCGCCGAGCGTGATATCGATCCGGAAATCCTCCATCGCGGGATAGAGGAACTCCTCGACCGCGATCGGCAGGCGATGGATCTCATCGATGAAGAGCACCGAGCCCTCGGCGCAATTGGTCAAGTAAGGGAGGAGGTCCTTCGGTGCGGCGAGCGCCGCCCCGCTGGCGATCTGGAGCGTGGTGCCCAACTCCTTGGGAATGCAGGTGGCAAACGTCGTCTTACCGAGGCCCGGCGGCCCGTCGAGCAGAATATGGCCCAGTGTTTCGCCCCGTTTTCGAGAGGCATCGACGGCGATCGAGAGCCGTTCAAACACCGCCCGCTGGCCGACCATCTCGCTGAATCGCTGCGGCCGCAGCGCGCGATCCTCCTGCGGCGCATCGTCAACGGCCTGCACGGTGGGCTGGCGAAAGCTTTCCATTGGGGTGTCTCCGGCACGCATCCTACCCCACCGGTGAAAATCCGGAGCAGGGGAGTGCTGGGATCCTGACGGGTAACGCGCCGCCGGGACGGCAGAAGTCTCGTCGCAGTGGCTTTTTCTCCTTCCACGACCTACGGCAGCGCATTCCCCAGAAGGTCGAAAAATCCAAAAGCTCCTCGAGCTTCCGCCGATCCCGGCTCGCCATACGGCGACTGGCAAGTCAGCGTTGCAGTCACGACGAAGCAAGGACGCGAGCCTTTCCAATCGAGGATTCCGCGAGGGGATGCCCACGCCCAGAGAGCCGGCGTTGCTGACAAGCGCAGGCAGGATGCCGGAGCGTAGTCAGCATCGAGTGAGCGAAGGACAGGATGTCCGTAGCGAACGTCCGGCGACTGGGCGTGGGCATCCCCGGCCCGCACGAAAGCCGCCGCAACCGTTACCGGCCCCGGTGCATCTGGCGGTAGATGGCCTCGAGGGCTTCCTGGACGTCCTTGTACTTCTTCTTGCCTTCGCGGAGGCCGTCCACGAGCCGGCGGGCTTCCGTATCGGAGTGGCCCAGCGACCGCAGCACCTCGAAGGTTTCGGCGAGCACGTCGGCCGGCCCGGCCTGATCGGGAGACTCGCGGGCCACGAGCAGGGCGAATTTTGGCATCCGTCGGCGGAGTTTGGCGATCATCCGTTCGGCCGTGGCGGCTCCGATGCCGGGCAGCGTGGAGAGCATGGTGGCATCCTGCTCCTCGATGGCGGTGGCGATCTCGCCAACCGGCCGGACGATGGCACGCAGCGCCTTGCGCACGCCCACTCCATCGACCTCGCAGATCAGCTCGAAAAACTCCCGCTCCACCTCGGTCAGGAAGCCCACCAGACGCGGCACCATGTTGCCCCGCGTGGGGTTGCCCTCGAGGAATTCGAGCGTGTGGAGCGTGACGGTCTGGCCGAGCTTCGCCTGCAGACCGCGGCGGACGAGCTCCGGCACAAGCACCTCGTGCACGGCATGCCCCATCGACAATTCAACGCCTGCAGGCTCCACCCGCTCGAGCACTCCGGAAACCCGTTTGATCATGGACGTGAACTCCCGATGCGATCGATGACAAGCCCGGCATTGAGCGGCCGCAGCCGGAGATGATAGTCGGCCAGTGCGATGGCCAGCGCGTCGGCGGCGTCGGCCGGTTCTGGCCGGCTGACGAGCCCCAACTCCCGCTGCACGGCCATCTGCATCTGTTCCTTGCCGGCGTGGCCATTGCCGGTGAGCGTGCTCTTCACGCGGTTGGGCAGGTAGTGGTGCACGGCGAGGCCCGCCTGCGCGGCGGCAAGGCAGATCACACCGCGGGCATGCCCCATCAGGATGGCCGTCTTGGGGAACTTCGCGTGCACGAAGATCTGTTCGATTGCCAAGGCTCCGGGCCGGAACGCCTCCAGCACCTCGCGGACACCGGCGTGGATCTCCGCCAGCCGGGTCTCGAGCAGTTCGCTCCGAGACCTGACGGTGCCTGCCTCGAGCAGTCGCAGGCCGCGGCCCGACCATTCCACCACGCCATAGCCGGTGATGTTCAGGCCGGGGTCGAAGCCGACGATGCGGTGCGGAAAGGGGGAATTCTGCATAGCTGCCAGACTAGCCGTGCCAGCCAAAACCGCACAGCCCGATCACTGCCCCGCAAAAACAGCGGGGTTACGCGGTGTTTCTGTGGCTTTTCGCATCACCGGCTGGCTCAGGGTTTCCCCCCTGTCGTCCCAATGCTTGACAGTGGGGAGGCCGCGATGGGACTATTTCGCCGGTCGTGGCCCAGATTTCCTCGATTCCCTTGGCGACTGTTCCACGGCATTCCAACGCCGGAGTCCCTATGAGCAAATTTTTCCCCGTGATGAAACTGCTTGCCGTCGCCGTGGCCTTCTGGGCCGTGACGCTGGCTGGCACAAGCCACGCCGCTCCGCCCGCGGTGCCCGAGATCGACCCGGGCTCGTTCGGCAGCGTGATGGCCCTGGTGATGGGTTCGCTGGCGCTCCTCGAGCGTCGCAAGGTTCTGTAATTTCCTCGGCGAGTGGGTTCCCCGCCTACGGGGAACCCACTCGTCAGGTTTTCCCCCATGCAATTGGCTTCCACTTCGACGCAGCAGGCCGTAGGTGACGGCAGCCGGCCCTGGCGGGCAGTCGCTGTGCTGGCAACGCTGCTCGCTGCCGAGGCGGCGGTGATCGGCTGGTTCTTCGGCGGTTGGCTGCTGGCGCTCGAGGGGAAACGTTGGGCGGCATTCGCAGCCCTCCTGATCTTCGGCGGGCTGCGGTCGCATTTCGAACAGCACCGCGAAGAGTACAGCGATACGGCGGTCTCCTGGCCGCTGGTCGTGGGCCAGGTCATCTCGTTCGCAGCCGCCTTTGCCGCTCTCACGTGGCTGGCGGCGGGGGCGTCCCCACCGATGGTGGGCACAACCGGGTTCGGCGAAACCGCGATCCTGCTGGCGACCGCGGGGGCGGCGGTTTCCTGGTTCGTTTTTTCACTGGCCTTGATCGCCCCCAGGCTCGGCCTGCTTCAGCAACTCCTCGGCAACGCGGTGCTGTTCGCTGCGTTTGCCATCACCGCCTGGAGCATCGGAGATCTCACGAAGAACTTCTGGAACGTCAGCAGCGGCACGACCATGCGGCTGGTCGAACTGCTCCTGGGTCCGTTCGCCGATGGGCCCGTCGTGAGACCCAGTGCGTTCGTCATCGGCACCGACACGTTTGGTGTCAACGTCTCCGCCGCCTGTTCCGGATTCCACGGCATCGGGCTGATCACCACGCTGCTGGCCGGCTACCTCTGGTGGTTCCGGCGGATCCTGCGATTTCCGCAGGCGCTCTTGCTGCTTCCCATCGGCGTCATGCTGATGTGGCTGGCCAACGTGGTGCGGATCACCGCGCTGATTCTGGTCGGCATCTGGATCTCACCCGATATCGCCGTCGACGGGTTTCACTCGGTGGCTGGCTGGATCGCCTTCCTCTCCGTTGGGCTGGGGATCATCTGGGGGGCGTCGCAGATGCGTTTCTTCACGCAAACCGACTCACCGCCAGCGTTCGCGGCCGAAGCCACCGGGAGCCTTCCGACACGCACGCCGGCGACGACCGCGGTCCGGGCCGATGGCTACGGCCCGCTGCCGGTATCCCTCTCCTCCACGACCTGCCTCGTGCCGTTCCTGGCACTCACCGCCGTCACCATGCTCACGCAGGCTTTCACGAGCGGATTCGACATGCTCTATCCCGTGCGGGTGATCGCCACGGCGGCCGTGCTCTGGTCCCTACGGCACGACCTCCCCTGGCGGACGGCACGTATCTCGCCGACGGCGGTGGGTGTCGGCGTCGTGTCGTTCGTGATCTGGATGCTGCTCACGCCGGGCGCGGCGGACTCGTCGGCCGCGGCCACAGTCAGCCAGAATCCCCTGCACTTGAGCCAGCCGTGGCAGACGATCTGGCTGCTCTTTCGCCTGGCCGGATCGACGGTCACCGTGCCGATCGCGGAGGAGCTGTTCTTTCGTGGCTTCATCACCCGCCGCTGCATCAGTGCGGATGCCGACAGCGTGCCAATGGGCCAGTTTTCCTGGTTCTCGTTCCTGGTGTCGTCGGTGTCGTTCGGCGTGCTGCATGGCGACGCCTGGGTCGCGGGCGTCGTGGTCGGCATGCTCTTCGCCGGGGCGCTCTACCGTCGCCGCACACTCTTCGACGCCGTCGTGGCCCACGCGACGACCAACGCCCTGCTCAGCGGCTATGTCATCGCCACTGGATCATGGTCGCAGTGGGGCTGAGAGAGAAACAATACACCCCGCTGGGCTCGAACCAGCAACCTTCGGTTCCGTAGACCGATGCTCTATCCAATTGAGCTAGGGGTGCCCGACCCCAGAAGAATACACGCTTCTCCCCCCAGCACCAAGATTGGCCTGTTGGCTCGGGCAGATTCCTTCACGGGAGTGCGGACAGGCCCGGCATCCGCCCGCGATCACGCCATCTCCCTCACCACCAAAAACCCTTCCTTATCGACATCGAACGCCGTGTCGAGCAGGCAGACGGTTGGCCTGTCGACGCCGGCTTTGTCGAGGCCGCATCCAGCCCGCGGCGGCAGCGTGGCACCGATCACCAGCGTGCGGGATTCCCCGGTGGGGATGCCCTGATCGACAAGTGATTCCCGTTCCAGTCGGTCACGAATGGCAGCCTCCGGCCAGACGACCACGCCATTGACCACGCGGCCGACCGTGTCGGCCTTGAGCGTCACCTCGTGGTCGGCGGTCGCCCGCGCGGGCGGCGAATTCATCGCCACGAGCCCCCCTGCCTCCCGGGGCGCGAAGGCCACGACCGGCTCGATGCCAAACACCTCGCGAAACCGGGCCGATGCCTCACAGGCCCGAGGCAAATCGGCGACCGCGTCGATCGGCATCACCACGGCGTCCAGCGTGTTCCTCAATCCAGACAGCGTCGCACCACCGCCGGTGGCCTGCTCGTCTGCCAGCCCCAACACCTGCTCGATGCGGGCCAGCCAGATCGTGATCCGCTCCCGCAGGATGGTCTCTCCGAGCTGCCGCGCAGGCAGTGCCGCATCAGCCGTGGTACCGCGAATCCCCAGAAGCTTCGCCCCGTGCATCCCCAGCGAATCCTGGAGCGGATCGCCGGCCGCGAGCGACACGAGCAGCCGGTCGCCGCGACGCACCAGGCAGCAGCCGTCGAAGGCCTCGGCGGTTGCCGCGGCCGCGACGAGTTCCGCCGGCCGCGTGGCCACCATCCTGTTCCGCACCGACGAGGCGGTGAGCTCCTGGAGCGCGAGTCGCGCCTCGTGGCAGGGCGTGCCGATCGGCAGGGGATAGCCGTAGGTGAGCGTGAGCCGCCGGCGAAAGACCCGGGGCCACTTCGTGAAATAGCGGCCCTCGGAAAATGACAGTGGGCTGCCCCACATGCCGTCGATGTGGAGCGGCACAATCGGCGCCTCGACCCGCTCCAGGATCCATTCGAGGCCGCGTTTGAAGCCGAGGATCTGCCCCATCCGCGAGATGCCCCCCTCTGAAAAGATGCCAACGACGTCGCCGGAGGCGAGGCCCGACTGGATCGCCTTGAGCGCCTGCCCCATCGACTTGGGCTTCGGATCGAAAAGGATGAACCGCCACTGGTCCGAGAGCATCCGCATGAATTTTCCCTGGATGTTGGGGCCGTAGACCACCATCCGGATCGGCCGCAGGCTCGAGAGCACGACGATGAAACCGTCGAGCCACGAGAGATGATTCGACACGACGACGGCCGGTCCCGTGGCGGGCAGCCGGTCGGCATGGGCCACGCGGAACCGGTGGGTGGCGTTCACGATCGACGCCACGAAGATCCGGAGGGACGCCCGCGGGGCGGCGTAGATCGCCAGGCCGGCGGCCCCGGCGGCAAGCAGCCCAAAGAGCCCGAAGATGCTCTGTGACGAGAGCAGCGGCGGCGCGGCGGCCAGCCCGCCCTCGACCGTGGCGGCGGCGTTCTGGGCCGCTGCCCAGGGGCTGGGGCTCCGCAGCAGGCCGTAGAGCATCGAAGCCCCGAACATGCCGGCGAAAGTGAGCAGATTGGCTGCGGCCAGCAGAGCCCCACGACGGGCCGGCGGGCTCTTCTCCTGAAACGCCGCTTCGAGCGGCACGTCGAAAATCCCGGCTCCAAATCCGAGCAGGATCAGCGACGCAGCCGACCACCACCAGGCGAGTCCGGTCCCGCCGCAGCCCGCGGCGAAGATTGTGCGAGGCCCGAGGGCCAGGGCAAACGATCCAAGTGCCATCAGGATCGCGCCGAGCGGCACGAGCCCCATGTCGACCCCGCGGATCGACACTTTTCCCGCCACGAGGCTGCCCAGGCCGATGCCGCTGACCAGTGCAATCAGCAGTGGCACGACCTGCCCCTGCGAGGTCGCGCCCGCCTCGGTCGCATATTGATCGACGTTGAGCTGGGCCACGGCGCCGAGCGCCCAGAAGAAAACGATGCCGACTGCCGCGGCTGCCAGTTCTCGATGGCGGAAGAGTTCGGCGAGATCGCTCCAGGTGCGGGAGAGGGCGTTCCACGGCGGCGGGGCCTTGGGATCGGCCGCGGGCCGGCGGACGAGCAGCAGGCTTGCGATCCAGCCGGCCAACGCCAGGCCGACGAGCGCGATCCCCGCCGGAATGGCATGCATCCACGGCGGCGCGGAGTGCATTTTTCCATCGCTCCCCAGCACGCCATCGCCGCCCATCACGACCGTGCCATCGGCGAGCCAGTTGCCGCCTGCCATCCCCGCGAGCGTGGCGGCCAGCGTCACCATGGCGAAGAGCCCATTGGCATGGGAGAGCCTGGGCGTGGGCACCGTGTCGGGAATCGTGCCGATCACGCTCGGCGCGAGCAGCGCCGCCTGACAGCCGATCACGATCACGGTCGCCAGCAGCAGCCAGAGCCCCGCGGGCAGACCGGCGAACGCTCCTCCCGACCGCACGCCCCAGGCCACGGCGGCTGCCGCGGCGGCCGCGATGAAGACCTCAGCGAACTTGCACCAGACAATCACCGACCGCTTCGGATACCGGTCGGCGATCCAGCCGGCCAGCCATGCCAGCAGCACGAACGGCAGCACGAAGCCCGCCGTGCCGATCGTGAGCACGAGCGCCACCTGGCCCCCGGCGACTGCCTTCTTTCCAAGGCCGATCGCCAGCCAGCGGAGCACGTTGTCGTTGATGACCGTGAGCGCCCGGAGGGCCAACAGCGGCCGAAAGCCACCGGTGGCGGGGGGAGTGGTCGAGGCGGGGGGCGTGATCGATTCCAAGTGTCGCCTCAATTCATGCGTCGAATGGCTGAGTTTGCTGGCAGTTTGCAGTTGCCCGGGTGGCGAACGTATTCTCAATGGATCGGCCACGCGGCAACAAGGCCGATCGCCCCCCGCTTGAGCCGGGGGGTTCCAAGCCGCTTTTCCATGGAAGGAATCGCAAAAATGATCCAACAGGAAATGATCCAACAGGAAACCGCCATGCTGCCTCCCCTCTCGATCGTGTCGCGTCTGGCTTGTCTGTCTTCGAATGGCCTGCCCCCGGCTGAGCTGCGCCGGACTGAGTTGCGTTGGAATGGGCTGGCCCGGCAGGTCCTGATGGCGTCAGCGGCCGTGGCAGCCTGCCTCGTCGCCTCCGCATCACCTGCTCACGGGCAGATGGTGATGGTCGAAACCTTCCGGCCGGTCACCTCCTACTACGCCCCCTACGCCCCGATGGCCGCCGGCTACCCGGGCGGCTACATGGCCAACTACTCGCCCGCCGGCAACTATGCCGCTGTCACGGCGTTTTCCCCGCCTGCTGCCACCGGCTACGTCGCCAACTATCCGGTCGCCAACTATCCGGTCGCCAGCTATCCCGTCACCAGCTATCCGGTCACTCAGGTCGCCAATTACGCAGTCGAGACGGCTGCCTCGCCGGTGGGCGTGACCAGCTACTACGCCCCGGCTCCGGTCTATGCATCCCCGGTCTATGCATCCCCGGTCTATGCAGCCCCTGTGACGACCTATTATGGGCCCACTGCCGTGGCCGTGCCGCTCTACCGCCGCGGTCTCTTCGGCGGTCTGCGACCGGCCCGCAACGCGATGTATATCCCCTACTGATAGCCGAACGGATCGCGGTTTCTTGACCCTTCGATCCTGCCCCCTATAGTACGGACCGAGTCAGGCGGAACCGACGTTCTGCTGGCGAGGATAGCTCACGGGCGGCATGCCCTCCGTGCAACAAGGGCTTCGCCGGATGCGATGTCCTTCGCCAGCGAGATGCTTCGGCATTCCCGTCGGCCGACAGGAGCAGAAGCGAGCTGGGATGGTTTTCCCACGGCTCGTGAAAAGAGTAGGGATGACGCGAACGGTCAACATCATCGGTGCCGGCCCCGGCGGACTCGCCGCCGCAATGCTGCTGGCGCGAGCTGGTCTCCACGTGCGAATTCTCGAGCGGCTCGACGTTCCCGGGGGCCGCACCAGCACGATCAGCACGCCCGATGGATTCCGGTTTGACCTCGGCCCCACGTTTTTTCTCTACCCGCGGGTCCTCGACGAGATCTTCGCTGACAGCGGCTACGACCTGCGGCGGGAGGTGGAGATGGTCCGCCTCGACCCCCAGTATCGACTCGTCTTCGGTGCCGGCGGGGAACTGCTCGCCACGCCCAACATCGACAAGATGGAGGCAGAGGTCTCGCGTCTGTCGCCCGCCGACCGGGGCGCATTCACCAAGTTCATGCTCTCCAATCGGGAGAAGTTTGCCCGGTTCGCGCCGTTCCTGGAGCAGCCGTTCGAGAGCTGGATGGACCTGGCCACGCCCGAGCTGCTCAAGCTGATGCCGATGCTCAAGCCCTGGAAAAGCCTTGATTCGGAACTGGGCTCGTTTTTTTCCGACGAGCGCATCCGGCTGGCGTTCACGTTCCAGTCGAAATATCTCGGCATGTCGCCGTTTCGCTGCCCAAGCCTGTTCTCGATCCTGTCGTTCCTCGAATACGAGCACGGCGTCTTCCATCCGATCGGCGGCTGCGGTGCCGTCTCGGCTGCAATGGCCCGCATCGCCGCCGACATGGGCGTGGAAATCCACTATGGCGAACCTGTCGAGTCGCTCGAATTCAACGGCCGGAAGGTGACGGCCGTGCGGACATCACGGGCCACCTACGCCGCCGACGCGACGGTGGTCAACGCCGACTTCGCCCGCACGATGACGCGGCTGGTGCCCGACCGGCTGCGGCGACGGTGGAGCGATCGCAAGATTGCCTCGAAGCGGTTCTCGTGCTCCACCTTCATGCTCTACCTCGGCATCGAAGGCCGCTACGACGAGATTCCGCACCACACTATCTACCTGTCAAAAAACTACCGTGAGAATCTCGCCGACATCGAGACACGGCACCGGCTTGGCAGCGACCCGTCGATGTATGTGCAAAATGCGGGCATCACCGACTCCACGCTCGCTCCGGCCGGCATGAGCACGCTCTACCTGCTGATTCCCGTCACCCAGCGGCATCCCAACGTGGATTGGCGGCGAGAGGCGGCAGGCTATCGGGAGGTGGCTCTCGACCAGCTCGATCGGCTGGGCATCCACGGCATCCGGGAGCGGATCCGTTACGAGAAGATGCTGACGCCCGACGACTGGCAGGACGGCTACGAGATCTACCGTGGGGCGACGTTCAACCTCTCTCACGACCTCCAGCAGATGCTGCACCTGCGGCCGCACAACCGGTTCGAGGATCTCGACGCGGTCTACCTCGTGGGGGGCGGCACGCATCCGGGCAGCGGCCTGCCCGTGATCTATTCCTCGGCCCGGATCGCCTCCGACCTGTTGCTGCAAGATCTGGGCATCGACGACCGCCACTGGGGCCGCCGGCCGGCGCCGGGCACCACGATCCACGGCACGGAACCTGTTCATTCAGTATGACTGCGGTACCGCGGCGGCTCCTTCAGAGATTCGACACCGAACACAACGCCCCAGACAGTCGAGGACGGCACGATGAACACATCTCGTGAACACAACAGGGTGGTGGTGGTGGGTGGCGGCCTCGGCGGCCTGGCGACGGCCTGCACGCTCGCGGCCCGCGGCTATGCCGTGACGCTCTGCGACAAGAATCCATGGGTCGGCGGCAAGGCGGCCGTGCTCGCCGAGCAGGGCTTCCGGTTCGACATGGGACCGACGATCCTGACGATCCCCGGCGTGCTCAAGCGGATCTACGCCGAAGCGGGTCGCGAACTGGAGGATCATCTTGACCTCGTGCCCCTCGACCCCCAGTGGCGGAGCTTCTTCGACGACGGCTCGACGCTCGACCTGTATGCGGATGTCGATCGCATGCGGACCGCGCTCGACGCCTACGCGCCGGGCACGGGAAGTGGCGCCGGCTACGCCCGGTTCATGGAACTGTCCGAACGGCTGCACCGGATCTCCGAAGACTATTTCTTCTGGAGAAACGTCGGGGGGCTGAAGGACATGTTCGACCCGCGGCGCGGCCTGTCGCTCTCGATTGTGAAAGAGGTGATGGGGATGCGGCCTGGCCGCAGCGTGGCAGGCACCGTGAGGTCGTTCGTGTCCGACGAGCGGGCAGCCCAGATGCTCGACCATTTCACGCAGTATGTCGGCAGTTCGCCCGACGCCTCGCCGGCGGTGCTCTGTGGCATCGCCCACATGCAGTCGAACGAGGGGGTCTGGTATCCCCGCGGCGGCACCGGCGCCGTGCCGCGGGCACTGGCCAGTCTGGCCGTCGATCTGGGCGTGGAAATCCGCACCCGGACGCCGATCCGACGAATCATCGTGGAAGGTGGCCGGGTCCGGGGCGTCGAAACCGACACGGGCGAGACGATCTCCGCGGGGGCCGTCGTCAGCAATTCCGACAGTGTCCGCACGCACCGCGAACTGGTCGAAGGACAGCCGCGTGAGCGGTTCCTGAACCGTCGCCGCTACGAGCCTGCCTGCTCGGGCGTCGTGCTCTATCTCGGCCTCGACAAGCGGTACGAACAGTTGATCCACCACAACTTCGTCTTCTCGCACGATCCGCACGAGGAGTTCGAAATGATCTACCGCCGTGGTGAGCCGGCCCCCGACCCGACCTGCTACGTCTGCGCGCCGGCCGTCACCGAACCCGAAGTGGCTCCACCCGGGGGCGAGTCGCTCTACGTGCTCGTGCACACGCCCTACCTTCGGCCCCACCACGACTGGTCGAAGATGTTCGCGCCGTACCGCCGCCGGATCATCGAGAAACTCGAGAGTACAGCTGGCATGAAGGACCTCGAGCGGCACATCGTCTTCGAACGGGCGCTCACGCCGCAGGACATCAACGACCGTTACCACGTGCTCGATGGTGCGATCTACGGCCTGGCGAGCCACGGAAAGTTTCTGGGCGCCTTCAAGCCGGCCAACCGGTCACCCGATATCGACGGCCTGTATCTTGCCGGCGGCTCGGCCCATCCCGGTCCCGGCATGCCGATGGTGATGATGTCGGGATGGATCGCTGCCGACTGCGTCGACAAGGACGGCATCGTCGCACGGGCGGCAGCGGTCGACCGCCCCGCAGCATGCCCCGCCTGACCGGGACATCCGACCGCCACCGGGCACTGCCTCCATGCCGCCGCCGGACGACCTTCACGAGCGTGAACTGCCTGCTTTTTCCCGGCAGCTCAATGGCTGGTTCATGCTGTACGTGCGGAACTACTTCCGCCGGCATTTCCATGCGCTGCGGGTGCTGGCGGGGGAGAACGGCCAGGCGGGCCTGCCCGACATCGCGTCCGAGCCCGTCATCTTCTACACGAACCATCCGGGCTGGTGGGATCCGCTGGTCTTTCTTCTGCTGGCCGGGAAGTGCTATCCCGACCGGCTCAACTACGGCCCCATCGACGCGGCCGCGCTCGGCAAATACCGGTTCATGGAACGCATCGGGTTTCTCGGCATCGATCCGCACGCGCGGAGCGGTGCCGCCCGTTTTCTGCGGATGGCCAAGGCGGCCAGCCGCCGCAGCGACGTGATCTTCTGGATCACCTCGCAGGGAGCATTTGCCGATCCGAGGACACGGCCGCCGGCGATCCGGTCGGGCGTGGGTCACGCGGTGGCATCGAGCGACCGCGGTCTGATCGTGCCGGTGGCGGTCGAGTATCCCTTCTGGAGCGAGCGGCTGCCGGAGGCACTCGTGGCGTTCGGCCCGGTGATGCGGATCGCCGACGTGGACCAGCACCGCGACGCGAAAGAGTGGACGGCGGTGCTGGAGGCGGCGCTCACGGCCACGCAGGACAGGCTGGCCGAGGCGGCGATCCGCCGCGACCCGCATGCCTTCACGGTGCTGGCGTCGGGGAACGTCGGCGTGGGCTGGATCTACGACAGCCTGCGGCGATTGAAGGCATGGTGGCGGGGCGAGCGGTTCGACGCCTCGCACGGCGGGGAGCGGCTGGGATGAGCAGCCTGGTGGTCTCTCTGCTCACGGTGACGGCCCTGCTGCTGGCGGCGATCCCCGCGCTGCTCACACTCTTCAACCTCAAGGTGTTTCTCCCCGCACCGGAGCAGGGGGGGAGAATGAACAAGCCGGCGGTATCGGTGCTGGTGCCGGCGCGGAACGAGGCGGCGGCGATCGAGCGGTGCGTGCGGGCCATCCTCGCCAGCCGTGACGTCGATCTGGAGGTGGTCGTGCTCGACGATGCCTCGACCGACGGCACCGACGCGATCGTGCGACAACTCGCCGAGCAAGACGCTCGCGTGCGGCTCATCCGCGGCCGGCCGCTGCCCTCTGGCTGGTGTGGCAAGCAGCATGCCTGTGCGCAGCTTGCAGAGGCGGCCGCGCACGATACCTGGGTGTTTCTCGACACCGACGTGCTGCTCTCCACCGACGCGGTTCGCCGCTGCGTGGCTTTCCTCGATGCCTCGCAGGCGTCGCTCGTCTCCGGCTTTCCGCGGCAGATGACCGGCTCGTTCCTCGAATGGCTGCTCCTGCCGCTGATCCATTTCGTGCTGCTGGGCTTCCTGCCGATCGCCCGCAGCCGCATGGACAACTCGCCTGGTCTGGCCGCCGGCTGCGGGCAGCTCTTCATCACGCGTCGCGGCGACTATCTCCGGGCCGGTGGCCACACGGCGATCCGCGCGTCGCTGCATGACGGGATCAAGCTGCCGCGGGCATTTCGCCGCGCGGGTCTTCGCACCGACATCTTCGACGCCACCGACATCGCCTCCTGCCGGATGTATACGCGGAGCCTCGATGTCTGGAAGGGACTTTCCAAGAACGCAACCGAGGGGATCGGCTCCCCCGCCACGATTGTTCCGTTCACGATCCTGTTGGCGGGCGGCCAGATGCTTCCCTGGGTGCTCGTCGCCTGGGGCCTCGCGACGGGCTGGCAAGGCTGGCCGGCATGGACCGTGGCAGCGGCACTGGTCGCCGCGGGGCTCTCCTCCCTGCCGCGGATCCTCGAGGCCGGAAGGTTTCGCCAAAGCTTCTTGAGCGTGCTCGCGCATCCGCTGGGCGTCCTGGTGTTTCTCGCCATCCAGTGGGTGGCCCTCGGGCGGCGGCTGCTCGGCCTCCAGACCAGCTGGCGCGGCCGGTCGCTCGCCCCGCAGTAGCGGCGGGGGCGGGGAAAAATTTTTTCGACCGATTCCTTGCACCTGCTGAAACGCTTCGGAAGAATGCGTAGCGGAGCAGGGAGGTCATCACGCATGCTCCACGACGGTCTCTCAGGGGCAGATCGCCGGGCAAACGCTGACGCAAAGCACATTGTGCCCATTGACGCCAGCATCTTTTCGTGAGTGTGCGGGGATATCGACGACGCCGGGACAGCAGTGTCTCGCGTCGCATCGTCAGTCTCGCATGCTGTCTACCCGGACCTTCTCTTGGCCATCCACGGCCAATTCTCCCCATGAGGTGCCCCATGACGTCGCGCAACTGGTTCTTCACCCACACGTCCCACGCCATCGCCGAACTGTTCCGCCGCCGCAGCGCATCCCGCAGTGGCAGGGCACGTCGCGAACGTCCGACACTCGCAAGCCTGGCCGCGGAATCGCTCGAACCGCGGTCGATGATGGCCGTTACTCCGCCGTCGATCTCGATCGACGACGTGACGATCACGGAAGGGGACGACGGCACGAAAAATGCGGTCATCACCCTGCGGCTCTCGCAGCCTGCAAGCACCGTCGTGAGCCTACGATTCGCAACGGCCAACGGCACCGCCACGGCCGGCAGTGACTTCGTGGCGAAGGCCGGCAGTGTCTCGTTTGCCGCAGGAACGACCACCAAGCAGGTGCTGATCGCGATCAAGGGCGACCGCACTTACGAGCCGAACGAGACTTTCTCGATCAACCTCTCGGCGCCGCAGCGGGCCACAATCGCCGACCGGAGTGCTACCATCACGATCGCCAACAACGATCCTGCGGCGACGCCCGCGACCGCACCAGCCGCGGCGGCGACGCCGTCGCCAGCCGTCGCGCTGGCCGCGCCCGCGCTTATGGCTGCCCCGGCGCCTTCCCTGACCGCAACGCCGTCCTCAACGGTTACGTTGTCAGTCACGAGCGATTGGGGCAGCGGCTTCAACGGCGACGTTACGGTTCGCAACACGACCAGCGCCGCGTATGCCAGCTGGAGGGTCGAGTTCGACTTCGACGGACAGATCTCATCGCTCTGGAATGGCGTGATCGCCAGCCACTCAGGCAGCCACTACACCGTCCGCAACGAGAGTTGGAATGGGGTGATCGCGGCCGGAAGTTCGACGACCTTCGGCTTCACAGCCACCCCCGGCGGCAGTTCGGCGGTGCTCCGTAACCTCGTGCTCGTCGGCAGCGGGGCGGCCACTCCGACTCCGACTCCGACTCCCACGCCCACGCCCACGCCAACCCCAACCCCAACCCCAACCGATGGCACCACAGGCCGTGTGTTCCTCGTCAATCCAGCGGCCGACGACATCGTGGGGTTCAATCCTTCCCGCGACCGCCTCGACTTCGCTGATGTGTCGGTCCACAACCTGATCATCGCCAAGACGGAGACCGGTGAGGTGGCGATCGTCAATCCATGGGCATCGACACCAGAGTTCCAGGTGCTGCGCGGCATCAGCTACCGCGACCTCACGATGGCCAACTTCGGCGTCGTCCAGAACGAGCACCTGCGTCAGGATATCGGCGGCGTGGTCTCCTGGGAGCAGGGCATCGGCCCCCGGGACGGCAACACGGTCTACGTGCGGTCGCACGAATATGGAGTTCAACAGCGGATCGAGGGCTTCAATCCTGCCACGATGAAGCTCAGCTTCCTCTACTTCGGCAGCCGCGAGCGGCTCTCGGTGACAGACACGGCCGAGGGCCTGTCGATCTCCGTCCTGCCCACCAACCAGAGCATCCTGCTCGTGGGCGTGACAAAGGCCCAGCTCGTGCCGGCGAACGTCGAATTCCATCACGACCAGATCGTGGAGGACCAGTTGGAGGTGCCGTTCGGCTACCCTGCCGAGTACTTCACGCTCGTCAGCCGGACATCGCTGCTGACGCCGACCGCTCCGGCAGGCCAGGTCACCGACGGCTACCAGACATCGATCGGCATGACCCCGCCCGATGGCCATGATCACGGCACGATGCCCATGCCGACGCCAACGCCGACGCCAACGCCGACGCCAACGCC
>Ga0214919_10000880_pt1 | contig 50913 bp, 49 predicted proteins | sample LL1503_MetaG_FD_177994 | JGI IMG/M metagenome (GOLD analysis project Ga0214919, IMG submission 177994) | Freshwater microbial communities from Lake Lanier, Atlanta, Georgia, United States - LL-1503 | ecosystem: Environmental > Aquatic > Freshwater > Lake | place: USA: Georgia | collected...
GGTTGCACATCCGTTATTGGAATTGGAGCGCAGACATTCCTGCAACCGAAGGATACAGTTTTCATGCAATTCCGTATCGCTATCGCTCAACACCACATCCATATTATTCTCTTGTCCCGCATAATCCTGACGAACCTTTTCAATACCATAAAACATGGCACCCCTCTTTCCTCGCTGTTTGATCGATATAATCTCTAATTTGAAAGGAGACAACAGGGTGGCATCGTCGTCCTCAGGATTCGGAAGAAAAATCTTCCGCGCCTCGGTCGTCATGTATCGATCCTCTTCTTCATCACCATCAATGATGAGATACACATGAACAAGATTAACAGGATTCAAACGAGTGATAGAAAGAAGCGCTTTATTCCAATAATCCACTCTTTCTCGATGTCCCACCATGACCAAAACACATTGGAAAGGATTTTCCGTAATCATTCCTTCGGGAGTGGAAAAGGTCCTTACCGAATTCTTGGATATCCAGCTTTCTCTCGATAATTGAAAATAATAACGATAATTTAGATGCGCAAATGAAATTTGCAACAGGAAATAAACAATCATGATCATTCCATAAATCGAAATTCCCCATAATACATTGTAGGCCATCGACAGCGCGTACGCCGTAAGGAAAAAAATAGCAGTACAATAAAAGGAGAACGTCTTGAGCATTGCCAATCGTTGGTTTTTTGTTTTCCTACCTCTCCATCCCGGAAACAAAAAGAATCATTTTTTTTTTTTAATTTGTAAAAATCTTCTTCACGGCGGAGAGGGCCGCCAGACCCTTGTACGCCGTAATAAAAGACATGTAAAGAATGGCAAAGAAGATGATCAATGCACCAATGACAATCAATGCGATCCCAAAGCCTTGGGAGGCACCCATGGCACGAATGTCTTGTGGCTTCTCTGGATTGACATAGATCGTCATCGCATCTCCGAGCTTGACTTCTTCTGGGCTACGCATCCTGGGAATATTCTGAGTCATTATCTTGTCTTTGACGGTGTAGGAAACCACTACACTGCACAAGAAACCTCCAGAGGTTCCCGCATGAGGACGACAGGTTGCCTGGGTGACAGTCGCATCCAATTGCATCGTGTGCTTGTCCATCAAAAGACGGACTCCACCGTAGATGATAAGCGCGCCGATGATCGTCAGGATCAGAGCACCGACCACGGCATAGGTCTTGCCCATCCTCGCGGCGCCCTGAATCCCATTGCGCAGGATCTGTAATTGTTGTTGTCTCATTCTGTTTTTTTTCTTTTCTTCTCGTTGAAAAAAAAATTAAAAAATTCATTCCATGAAATCCCATGCACATCGCAGTTTCTTGCTATGAAAAGGCAAACATATACATTCCATCTCTGCATCCCGGTAGCGATAGAAAATGATGCACACCCTGTCAGATTGCGAGCAATAATGGACCATCTTTCCCAACCGGTAGCTACCAATCTCTGGATCCAAAAATTCAATGTACGGGTTTGGATGAGGAAGATGAAGAAAAGAAGAACGCCAATCTTCCTTGACGTGCGTCCCCGCGACCGCGATATGTTGAAAGACATCCTCCCATCGTACGCATGCTCTATCGGTATGGGAACCGTCTTTTTCTACGACCATATAAGAGTCCGTGACGATAGTCAAATAAGGCGCTTCTTCTTTTTCGACGATCGAGTCAATCGTGGCGCCAATCCATGCCGATTCTCCCAAGGGACGATAATCAACACGATCTTTGATTCGAAATTGTATAACAGTATCCATTTGTCTTTTTCTTTCTATCCTTACCATTCACCACCTTCACCCCAAAATCAATTTTTTCTTTTGTTGGAAAAAAAGAAATATCATCCTTTTTTGTTAAACTCCTCGATCAATTCCTTGTACATGATCTGTCGATCCTGATTGAGATGCAACCGTAAACAATCCGGATGCCACACCGCGACCAAAAGAAAAAGGCGATCCAGAAAAATCTTGGTCAGAATGTCGTAGGCGTAAATCCCTTTTCTGGGTGCGAGCTGAGACGAAGCCGTCAAGAAATTCTGGATAAAATGCTGAAAACAAAACAAATAATCATCATGCTTGTGAAAATCAAATGTGTTCTGTAGCGTCTTCTTCATCTCAATCCATGCCACAGGTTGTTTAGAAAAATATTTGATGCTCTTGCTACGAAGTTTTTTGTAATCATTCTTCTTGATCCGTAGCCCATCCTGTCCAAAAAATACCAGGACCAGACACAAGGTAAAGAAATCATCCCGTGACCACAAATACATTTCACATAACATCGTTTCCTGCACCGTGGTACAGAACGAACGATGCATCACCAAACCAAAATCAATCAGATAAAAACGATTCCCCTGTTTGAGAATGTTCTTGAGATGCATATCCGCGTGCACAAATCCCTGGTCATTCAAAAATCCCAAGATTTCCTTCATCTGTAACAACACCCGCTTCTCCAACGGTACCGTCAACAGATGGGCCCTCAAATGCTTTTCCAACGATTCCTGTTTACGATCCATTTCCATAATGTAATAATTTCCCTCCGGATAATTCGACGACGAAAGAGGAGGTTTCCAATTTTTCTTGAGCTCAATGTTATCAGGCACTACAAACATCTTCTTCTTATCCTCCTCCTCATCCTTCCACACCACTCGTGACCAAAACAACACTTCCCTGTCCTGTGCCTCGGGAAGAATTTTCATGATCCGATTCCCACGCGATAACACCATCCCCTGAGCACCCTCCGATAATAAATTCCATTCCTTGGAACCACTGTTGCTGCTACCTCGCATATGTTTTTTTTAACAAGATGTCGGATAATATTTTCCTATCGGTTTTCCCGTAAATGTTGATTTAAGAGAATCCATGGGATGCACAAATTTGGTATGACGTATGGAATGATCATTGGCCAGCATATGATTCAACCAGCTCTTTAATCCATAATTGATGGTTTCCTTGGATAATTCCAACATTTCGGGTAAAGAAAACCAGGACGTTTTTAAAATCTCATTGGTGTCCTGGATATGAATAGGCATCATGTCTCCTGAAGACGATGATGTGACATTAAAATAAATATTGTTCTTGAACCGTATCCTATCCTCCAGGTCATTCCTTGTGAAACAAATCCCCGTCTCTTCCTTCAGCTCTCGTAGCGCCGTATCCTCTTCGGTCTCCCCCTCTTCCTGATGACCTTTCGGGAAACTCCATTTTCCCGACTTTTTCCCAAACACGAGAAGATATTTTTGTGACTGATCACGCACTATGATTCCACATTTTTTAATAATCATTCTAATCTTCTTCTTCTTTGTCAGATATAAATAATCAGACCGCTCCTTTTAATTGCTTTTCATTTTTATTTTTTTTTTTCTTTTTTTTTTCCCACACGCTCCTCTCCCCCACTTTTTACACCCTCTCTTGGCATCATTTCTTTAAATCAACATAGAAGAGAGAACAGGGATGGTCTCCAAGGATCCAGGAGGGGAGGGTAAGTGTTTTGTTTTTAAGGGGCATGGGGTTGATTCCATAAAAGAGTGCAGAGGAGGATTCAGGTTGATCGATGTGCACGGAATAGTATTCGAGGGCATCGGTCTGTACAAAGGGATGGATATTCCGGCGACAGAGGATACCGGGGGCGACATAAAATCCTCCGGTGGACGGGGGGATACCTTCGTTTTCGATAATATGGAATTCGTCGTCAGGATGAAGACTTTGCCAATGTTGTTTCTGTTCTTCGACGCGTCCATGGGCCAGAAAATAAACGATTCGAGGAATCTTGGTCGTCAAGGGAAGTGTTTGAAAAAGACGTCGTCTTCGCCGGGAACACATGACATCGGAATCTCTCCCGGGATCCGTGGGCGTCGTCAATAATGTCGTACGGAAGAGCAACACGGGAATATTTTCATTTGCTTGAACACGGAGCATCGCATTGTCCACATGTTCTGTCATGGGAATCGTCTCCAGACGTTTCAACAGAAAAGCAGCATGAGAAGGATGAATCATGTATCCAAAAGTACCATGATACCCTTGTGTGATCTTCCAGAAAATATCATTCCACGAGGAAGCGTACTCTGTCCATCGGTTCATCGGTTGTCCAAGGTACGCGATATGAAAATCATCCTTCAACGACGCAATACCTTCCAATAGACATTTCTCGATATCATCCCTCAAGACCACATCATCTTCTAAAATCACGAATATCGTACTCGATTCCACCGCTCTCTTCCACAGACCAATATGAGACGCAAAACATCCCACACTCCCCGTCGTGAGAAACGATGTCTCGTTAGACAGCACGCGCAAATAATCCGGATTCGTCAATCTTCCGTTGCGATTATAATCCAGAAGAAGATCGCCATCGGGACGCACTGCCTCTATCCGTTCAAAAGGAATCTTTTGAAAACACTCCTTTAGCATCTTTTCCATCCTCTCCCGACGATCCTTTCGAGAGGCGAGGTTGATATAAACAAGTTGGACGGGTAAAGAAGACGTCATTTTCTGGAATGCTCCAATAAAAAAAAAATTGGATTTACCTTTTCTCTTGGGTTCTTCTACCTTCTAAATTAAAATCAAAAAAACAAAACACAACGCAAATGCTTCCCGTACGATGTTTTTCATGCAATAAGGTGATTGGTCATCTCGATGACGCCTTTTATCAATACCGTAAGGACGACAAGGAAAAGGACCTGGTTCCTTTTTTCGAAAAGTTTTCTATCCGCAAGTATTGCTGTCGCAAGATCTTTCTTACCAACGTGGATATTTATGAATACTGCGCCGAGTTCAACCACGACAATATCGTGTGCAAAAGCGCCTCCGAGGTCGTCAACATTATGAAGACCGATTGATGAATCCCTGTTCTGGATAAAGAATGGGATGATACAATCGATCATCTTGTCGCGGGGTTTCCAACACAAACGCGCTTTCTCTCGGTCGAGGCGTTTCCTCGAACGTAAAATAATCACCCAACATTTCCTGGGGTAGATTACCACACTTTAATCCCTTTTCAAAAGCCAGCGTGGGTACAAAGACCTCGCAAAACCCCGAGTAGCGTCCACAATTCTCACGCAACGTTTCCATGAGCTGGCGAGAGAATCGCACGACGGGAAAAAAACTGCATACGCGTTGCGCCAGAGGTGGCTTTAACCATCGCGGTCCCGACAATTGAAACCACCCATTCCACAGCATCCTCTCGGCATAACTACATACTACCGTGGCCAAAAAATCTTCCTCTCTCGTCGACACCTTATTCAATACCACTTTCCAGTTTCCATCACAGGCCACATCATACTCGATCAACCATAAATAATCATACTTTCTTTCCCCGCATCGCTCCTCAAAGAGTAATAATTGTGCCTCGATTTGTCGTTTATTGCATCGATGCAATCGATTGATCTTCCAACAATCCTCCATGGTAAATAAAATCATATTCGATTCAAGAGTCCCCTCAAATCGATTCCCGGTATTGTCAAAAAGCAGATACACATTTTCAACACCAAGATCGTGTTGCATCTTTTGATACATGCTTCTCCTCATATCATCCCAGAGATGCGTCCGATAAAGATAAAGACTTGTCCCTGTTGTCACGGTCGTCATTTTTGATAAAGAAGAAAATCATTTCTTTATCATGATACCGGCACCCCCCTGGACGATCTTTCTTTTTTATTTACCCACCGCCAGGACCTCTTGTAGATATAACGGCCAATACGAATGAAGACTCTTGACAATCGATCCCTCTTCTTCTCCACAACGTGCCCCGCGATTCATATAAATATTCTTGGTAATCAAAACGCGTTTGGGTTGAAAGACAAAACCATTGATATCCTGTATAAATCCATCCGAATAACAAACGTCCTTGGAATTAAGCGTCTTGAACATCAGACCGATAATCACCAAGGCCAACACCTTTTTGCACACATTCATACTCAGCGCAAATTCATTCGATTTATTCAACACAAAATTTTCCAACAACGTGTCCCGGATCATCTTCTTCTTGACATTATGCCACTCGTCCCGCTTGTTATCGGACAGACGATTTTTCAATACCTTGTCTCTCTGAATCAACTTTTCTTTTTCGGATAGAATCCCGACACGATTTTTCAACAGACCATACGTATCATTAAACAACTCCTCGGGATCTTTATCCGTCTCAATCTTGTAGGTAAATTCCTTGTTCTTGATCCCACAACATAGATAATTCTTTTGCAGATAGAGGCCGTAAGGACATCTCCCGTAGGCGAGATCCTCGTACACGAACCTCCAGAAAGGATCACTGATAAAAGAAAGACACTTGATAAAGACCGGATAGAAGATCTTTTTTTTCATATTCATGATCCCCTCCTTGTAAAAAAAAAATTGATTATTTCTTCTTGTCTTTTTTTTTTTTATATCAACCAATAATAAAACGAGGGAATCATTTCTAAACTTATGAAGGACGTTTTTCACGTACAGGTGCAGGTCGCCAACAACAACAACAACAACAACATGAACGAATACAGGGCTCGAGAATATTCCTACGGGATTCGCGGTCCGCCTTTTTGCGAATTCATCCGTAGTCTGTTGCTCCGCAGTGGACTCAAAACACGATACATTGATCTCCTGACCAACGAGGAGTCGATGAAGACCTATACGGATGTTTTTACGCACATTTCTATTGACCCCGATAGAAATTATGAGTACCTGGAAATTCTGGGAGACGTTACGTGCAACAAATCCATCGTCTGGTACATCAAGGATCGTTTTCCTCAGCTTCAGAACTCGGAGGGTGTCAAGGTCATTGCTCGACTGCGTATCAATCTTGTCTCCAAAAAGAATTTTGCCAGCATTGCGGACAAACTCGGCTTTGAACCTTTTATTTCCTGTGAAAAGGAAATTAAGGAACAAAAGGGCAAGAGTTTGCTCGAGGACGTCTTTGAGGCCTTTTTTGGAGCCACGGAGCTTCTGATTGATAAAATCATTGGGAATGGGGCTGGATACGGGATCTGCTATCGTATCCTCCAATCTATTCTTGATGAGGAATCCATCTCGTTGCGTTATGAAGATCTTTACGATCCCATCACGCGTCTCAAGGAGACGTTTGATTTTTTCCGTCAACAGGTACCCGGACGACAATGCAGCATGATCTGGGGAAACATGCTCTGGGAGAATTACAAGAGCGACAAGGGACAGGTTGTCTCTCTTTTCCAGTACGACAAGCTTACGAATCGTAAAAGGCTCCTCATCACCACCGAGGCGCCTCTCTTGGATGAGGCCAAGCAACAAGCGGCAGGACGCTACCTACAGATCCTTAACGATCAAGGATTCAAGAGGCCCATCCCTGCCTATTATGCCCGCATCGGACTCACCGAACCTGCGCATGCTTCTGCCTAATTTTTTTTTTCATTTTCAAAACTATCCACAGTAACCCCTTCCAAAACTATTTTTTCAAGAGTTTTATCTTCTTCTTCTTGAAACTCTTTTCCAGGACGCATAAGCAACCTTTTCTCATGATAGGATCGCACCTCATCATGATATTTAAGAAAGAAAGATAACCGTTCGGAATGAAAGATGTCTTTGGACAGCATGTTTCTTGTAGCGACGTCCTCTGTGAGTGTCTTGGAGGCCTGGACGATATCTTGATTGGTTACACGAGGCATGCGATACACGCCTGTGCACGTTATGATTTTCAAGAACCATCGGGGTAACACAAGAGGAAAGTTGTCCACAAAAGAGCGAAACGCCTGATGAATCTTGAGGATTTCTTCTTTTCTTGCCACACGAAGCAGCGCTTTGTTCGTCTCTTCTGGATACATGATTTCCCACCATTCCAACGCCTGAAGAATATACAAAGACCCCATGATATCCGACATCCTCCCCGACAAGATCTGATTCGACTTGAATTGCTTCCCCAAAAGAAGCATCAAATTGGCCGTGACCGCAAACTGATGCGTATACTTGTTGATTAACGCGTTATCATTACGGCTTGCAGGAATCAGTTGATAATAAAGACACGCTGTGGTGTTATAGACATTGTCCCTGATAAGAAGCCCAACAAGACGCAAGAATTGCTTGTCCTCATGCGCCATGAGATGATCAATCATGTCTTTTAGATAAGGATGGCTACGGATCAATCCCTGACCAAAGATGATGAGACTCCGCGTCAGCGTATTACTCCCTTCTACCGTGATCCCAATCGGAACGCTCTGATACATATTGGCAAGAAGGTTGCGCGGACCCTTGCATATCGCCGCACCTGCCACAACGTCCATACCAGCAAGCAAGATCTTTCGCGATCGTTCGGTAGATTCGTATTTGATGATCGCGCTGATCACGCTTGGCTTGTGACCCTGGTCCAGCAAAGAATTCGTCATGTGTTGCATAGCTGTGAGCTTTAGCGTCTCGCTCGCCATCAACGCAAGCTTCTCTTGCACCCCTTCCATATCTCCGATCATCTTGCGAAACTGCGTACGGAATACCGCGTACGACCCCGTATAAAGACTCGCGAGCTTGGCATTCCCTACCGCACACGCTGGTAATGACACGGCTCTGCCCACCGCCAGGCATTCCATCAGCATCCGCCATCCTTCCCCTGCCCTTTTCTCACCCCCGATAATATAGGATACGGGAATTTCTACATCCTCCGCATGGATCGTCCCGTTCGGAAAAGGCACATCCATGGGTCGATGGTGCGGTCCCGTGACGAGCTCTTTGGCGGGTACCAATGCTACGGTAATCCCGGTTTTTCCAGTGCTCAAGAGATTCTGAGGATCCTCCAGATGAAATGCTACCCCCACCAAATTGGCAATGGGCGCCAGCGTAATATATCGTTTCTCTAAATGGATACGGATCGATAGAGTGCCGTCCTTTCCACGGAAAACCGTACCCTTATCTTTCATCGACGCCGCGTCGGAGCCGGAGAGAGGCCCCGTAAGCCCGAAACACGGAATCAGGTCCGCAGACGCAAGACCGGGCAGATATTGTTCTTTTTGCTCGGGCGTCCCATATTTCAACAATAATTCAGCGGGGCCCAACGAGTTGGGCACCATGACTAAAATTCCGACGGTACTGGATGCCGTCGATATTTTTTGAACGATCTGAGACTGATCATGATGATTTAGCTCAAGACCGTTGTATTTCTTGGGAATGATCATCCCCAAAAGCCGGGTTTGTTTCAAACTTTCAAAGATAGTTTCTGGGATCTTCTTCTGGGTCATGATCTTCTCGTCATCCAAAGAACGACAGAATTGCTCCACCATTTTGTTTGTTGGACTATTTACATCCTCATTACGCTGGGGACGTGGTACCATCCTTACCAAGTCAGTAGGAGTTAATCGTTTCCCCTTGAAAAAGAAACGATCCAGGCTGACCGTACCACTCTCCAAGGCGACACGCTCGGTTTCTGAGATTTTGGGAAGCATCCGACGACTCCATTGGGTAAATCGCTGTATCATTCTTTCTGAAACTTGTTTTATTTCTTTTTTAACATTTTTTTAGAATAAAAAAAAAAAGAAGAAGGAGGCTCAGAAGGTGCGACGATATTTCAAATGATCAACATTTGAAAATTTCAATCTCTTCTACATATATTTTTATATTATATATATATAATCAAAAAATAAATAATGACCTCTGCTACTACTACTCGACTCTTCCCTTCTCTTCCGGAAGACGTCCTGTGTTTTATTTTTCAATGGGATCCTACTTTCCGGGAAATCTTTCAAATAACCCTCCGCACAATTAAACAATCCAAACGTATCTATGATCCTTCCGGATCCAGGCTTTGTATAGAATACGAATGTGATAAGGATGGTCTTCGCCACGGGGTTTACAAGGAATACCACAAGAATCATCGTCTAAAGTTGCTTTGTCGCTACCGTAAGGATCGTATGACGGGCACAGCTCGCGAATTTCACGACAACGGCAAGCTTTCTCGTGAATACGAAATTGATGATGATCGTTATGTCTCTTCTTATCGGGAATTTTATTCCAACGGGAACCTTTTATCCAATTTCTCTTACGACAAGAGCGGGAAGATCCAGGGCCCCCTTCATCAGTATTATCCTAACGGCAATCTCCTCAAGAGATGCTGGTTTCGTGACGGGATCCTGAATGGATGGTGCCTCATGTTTTTTGAAGACGGCCGTCCGTGGAAGCAATATTTTTGTGGTGGTGCAAGAGGGACGCCACAAAAAATGCCACGTCCAACGTCTGAAGGTTGTTCAGACGCGGATCCACCAGCGTGCTATAATTCTCCCCCTTGAGATCTTCCTCTGAGACATTCTGTCCCACACATTCCGTCAGCGTCTCCGATCCTGAGATCTCCAGATGAATACCTCCCGCGGGCACGCCCATACGCTCGCACACCTCAAAAAACGATCGGATCTCTTGCAGGATCGACGATATGAACCTTGTCTTGACACCGTTGACTTTTTGGGTATTGGCGTGGCACGGATCCGACATCAGCACAAAAGGGATCCGTTCCCGTTTCAGTGCTTCCACAATCGGCGGGAGGGCCCGCATAATATGATCACTGCCCATCCTCGAGATGATCATAATCTTTCCCTCTTCTTGCAATGGATTTAATAACCGGCAAAGATCCACGAGTGCCTGAGGATTAGTCGTAGCGCCCACTTTGATCCCAATGGGATTCTCGATCCCTCGAAGATACTCAAGATGCGCGGGGCTGTCTCTTGTTCTCTCTCCGAGCCACACTGTATGGGCCCCGCAATTGTAAATTAATCCCGTCTTTTGCTCGCACCGTGTCAACGGCTCTTCGTAATGAAGCAACAGCGCCTCGTGCGACGTATAAAATTCAGGTTCTTCTCGACGCGTCGGTGTCCCTCCCGAGTTTTTCACGAATCGCATTGTCTTGTCCAGCGTCTCCACAAAATCGTTCAATTGGGGATACGGTTCCCCACTCGGCTCCACTGGAAGCATCCAAGACCGGATCTCTTCAAGATCCAATTCCCCACTGCCGGCAAAACCGCGCAGCGCATTTAATACCGTCGCCGAGGCATAATAGGCCCGTCGCAATCTTTCGGGATCGATGCTTCTTGTCTCATAATCATGAACAATATCGCCTCGATAGGTAAGTGTTGTACCATCCGATTCAAAATCCTCGCTCCTGGGTTTGGCATACTGTCCGGCGATACGTCCAATCCGTATCACCTTTTTCTCCAGACCAAAGCTCATGATCAATGAGGTCTGGATCATTAGCGTCAAGAGCCTCTTAAGCTCGTGAACGTCCTGTTGGGCAAATGTTTCCGCACACGGACCCGCCTGGAGCACAAAGGCGTTTCCTTTTCCCGCCTCTACTAATTCGCTCTTGAGACGACGGATCTCGCCGGCAAATACGAGAGGAGGCATCTTACGGATCTCGGTCTTGACAGTTTCCAAACCCACAGGATCGGGATACAGGGGAATCTGTTGACTGGGGAAGGCTTTCCAGCTGGAAGGCGACCACATGGTCTGTTGTGCCGTAAACGCCAATGGAAGAATTGATGTATAAATAAATTTCATTTTGTAATCGCATAGACATGAATTAAAAAACTAATATCCATTTTTTTTTTTAATTAAAATCGCTGAAAACAACACACACGCGTCTCACACACACACACAGACTCATGAACACGAATTTTCAAAAAAATACATGTTGCTCTTCCTGGAGGCGGGTCATCGTTGCAGCATGAATATTATTTTCAACAAGATCGTGGAGCTGAATCCTGTGTATTGGGTTCAGATGGAGGATGATTTTTGTTTTTTCCAAGAGATGGATGTAATTACGCATGCTCTGAAGGGATTGCAGAAGCTGGGTAGCACGGATCATCATGTTGGTCAGATCATGTTCAACCGTCATTATGCCGAGATTATCGAGGATTACTCTTTTGTAGGCCATGTCCATAACAATATGGATAATGATGATGATGATCATTTCTTGATTCATCGTCATATCCCTGATCCTGAGGAGTGTGCTCGTATCACGTATCGGAATTATCATTACTGGCCTCATTTCAGCTTCCGTCCTTCCCTTATTTTGTGCGATGCCGTTCGTTCTCTTGGTAATTTTGATTCTCTCCACACGTTTTTTGAGAGGGATTATGCCACTCGATGGTTTGAGAATGGATACAAAACCGCCTTTTTTCCCTTTATCATCTCCAGACATATTGGAAAACTCACCTCCCAAAATAATAAGGACACACCGAATGCCTATGCGCTCAATCATCAAAACCAATTTTAGTGGTTCGCTTTCTTCACATTCAATATCGCCGAGGTCACCATCACAATCATGAGAAACACAAGGAGTGTAATGACAATTGCGTACAAAAGAAAGATATTGGCGTTCTGTTGGTTGGCCGCCGCTGCACGTTCACGCTGTTCTCTCTCCAGTTTCTGCACGGCCGGAGGGGCCATTAGCGTGTAGTTTTCCATGCTTCCTCCTCCGCCACCACCGCCGGGAGACGGTGACGGTGAGGTCATGGTCGAAGCGGGCGGTTTTCCCTCGCCAAAATAGGCCGGTTCAAACAACAGCGTCCCACTGGACAGGATCTTTTTGTACGAATACACCCCCGTTTTAGGATCCTCTATCGCCGTGGTAAAGTATACCCCAACATCAAATTGTGATTTCTTATTAATCGGGTACATGGCAATGTGGAAATAACCATCCAACGCACCCCACTTGGGACCCCATGAATTCCTCACAATCCAGTAATCGACACTGACCTTTTTGTCCTTATCCCCGTTTTTCTTCAACAACGATTCAGCCACTTTTCCCACTCCCCATCCTACCAGTACCACCGCATGAGTCCCGATCGTCGTATCTTTTAGCGGTGAAAATTTCTCCCTATCATAATCCACATTTTCCAGATAGATATTGTCCGGATTCTTGTCGCCACACGTAAAATCTCCCGACGTGAAATTGGGAAACACCGAGAATCCACCCACCGTCGGACCAAATTTCTGGATATGCGTCTTGACGCTCAAGATACTCGCCTTTAACTTGCTCTCGTCCTTGGCCATCGCTTCTTCCAGAGGCACCGAACGCACGTTGTGCACATAGAAACGAACTCCCTTTTTCTTACCGGCCTTGCATTCCGGAACCTTGATCGTCTCGGCCTTCTTACTCTTGGGTGTGTTTACCGCCGTCTTGGGCGGATTACACGCATCGCTATCCGTACACCAATGAAAGGAGGCACCCGGCAATGCCTCGGTGCCCACCCCATTTTTTTCCACCCATTGTAGCGCCAGAAAGGGATTCGATCCACCACACTTGAGATTGATCTCATTCACCCAGCACGTGATCAGGTACGACCAGCTCACCTTGGGATTAAAACTGATCAAATTCGCAGCGACAAATTTATCCGCAATCGCCGTTGCAATCGAGACCGCCCAACAACAACCACACAGGTACTGGTTCACTACGGGGGTAATATTGCGATTCATCTTGGACCAATCCAATTTCTTGGGCAGAACTTCTTCTCCCTTGGCCGCGCGCGCAAATATATTGCTCGCGGCGACCAATCGATCATTGAGCGGTAACGGTTTGGCCTTGGTGATATCGAACAGACAATTGTTGGGAGGTAACAAGACATTCTCCGCACGACCTGCCGAAACCAGCACCCCATTCTTATAATGCGGCTTTGTTTTTCGTACATAGGAAGTTGGACCCAGGTTCCTTAAAAAGTCGGCATAATTCTTGACCCCCGATGCGTATTCTTCTTCTATTTCCATTTTTCCTTTTATCCCGTTTTTATTTATCTTTTCCTTATTATTTTTTAAATGAAATGACTAAATGGAATTGAGGACAGTAATATTCATATAAGAATACTTACCTACGGTTGTCAACGTGGTAGTTCCGGTCGTCGCGGTTAAATAATTAGAGACACTGACACCCAGAAAATTAAGATTTTGTGCCGTTGGAAAATATTGACAAGTTCCCTGAAGAAAGATGGGATTGGCAAGGATGTAAGAAATGGGAGGGTAAGACACATTATATTGATGTACGGCAAGAGGAAGAAAAATGAACTGATCTACTTGACTGATACCCAAATCCCGTAAAGCGCTTGTGACGTAACCGCTTACTCCGGTGGAGTTATTCAGATTGGCATAGATTCCATAGGTAATCAGATAGTTAAAGCCGGTGTTAAAGATCAGATAATTTGCGCCACCACCTGGTATAGTGTCGTTTCTACCCACGGAAATATAGTCTGATAGAGAAGCAGGAATAGTAAAATTTGAAATATACGTCTCTGTACTTACCACCACCGTAGTGGATGTAAGGCCCACGGTTCCATAGGCGATAACAGTTGAGGTTCCTGGTGGTCCTTGTGGTCCCGGTGGTCCTTGTGGTCCCGGTGGTCCTCGGGGTCCCATCCGTTGCTCCCAAGAAGGAAAGTTACACAGAAATCGATACGTACTATTACACGCCGTCGACGATTGTTCGTCTGTACGGATTTTTTGTTTCCTTTTCTTCCTTGACTCAACAGGGGTTTCCAAAACAGGCTGTACTTCCTCTGGTACTACTACTTGAAAGAAAATTGGGGATTTTTCTTGTTCTTCCGATGGCTCTTCTTCCGATGGCTCTTCCACTTCGTGCTCCTTTTCGTCCTCGTACAGGACCTCTTCTGGGTCCTCTTCAGGTACTTTTGGCAAAATATTCGTGTGAAAGGCGGAAACTAATCGTTGATGGAGCAACATTTTCTTTTTATTTAATTTCTTCCATTCCGCTCTCGATCGATAAGGCTTCATGTCTCTATATTTAATTAAATAAATTATGTTGTCAAAATTAAAAACATAATTTATTTTCATCTTCTTGCATGTATTTTAGTACCATGGTTTTCTCTTTTCTTCGCTCTATCAAGCAATCCATTCTAACACGTTTCCCCTCCTTTCTTCTGAAAACATCCCCGTCTCCTACCATCACTGCCTATCGTCTTTACACCGGCACCGACGATCATTCCTATGTCGAGACCATCCAGATCCCCTGTATGAAACGACTGGACGTCTCCCAGATGTATATCAATACCACGCCCCCCGGTAGTGTTTATGAGAGACACAATGCTCCTCAACGAAACTTTGTATTGACACTTTCTGGAACGCTGGAATTCACGACTTCCCTCGGTGAAACATTCATTCTCAAAACGGGGGATATCCTTCTTGCCGAGGACGTGACCGGTCACGGTCATTCCTGGAGAATGCTGGGAGACGAGCCCTGGGTTCGTGTCTATATTACTCTCCCGTGATGGGCGTCAAGAAAAAAACAATAGCAAATTGATCGTCCTCAAACCTTGTGAAACAAATGCAATTGAATATAATCCTTGATTTTTTAATTCCAAACGACAATGTTTGTTTGTAAACATGAAAACTTATACTATTACAATCAATCGACCTAATCCACTTAAAAATAATTATAAAAATCGTGGGGAAGATAATGAAAGAGTTTCCAAAACACGTGCTGGACAGAGGTACCCCACTTCAGGTCTTGATTAAAGATATTCAGCACCTCGTCATCATGAAAGAAACGCATGATACGATCGGCTTCTTGACGTGAGGAGACTTCCAGGCAAAAGGCGTTCTGGGTCATCCCATAACGGCCCCCTATATCCAAGATCGTCTTATTCCAATTGCCAAACTGATTGAAAATGACCTTGGGGACACCAAAGCCAGCTTCCCGAGGCTTGGTCGACGAAAACTCGAAGAATGGCTGGCCGTTCTTGTGGATGGAATTGATCACCGGATACATAAACTCTCCTTCCCGAACATTCTTGACCTTAGTACTACCTTTCCTCTTTTCAAGAACACAGCTATAATGGACCTTGCAGGGCCTGCCTCCATCGCCTCGAAGAAGAAGACGTCGCCAAGTAGTGAGGTTCCCGTTCGGGATAAAGGGCATGCCATACAGCTTCACCTTCTGGAAGGTGTCCGATTCAACGCCCTTGACGAACGTCTCGTGCTGGCGCGAACTCCTACCTCCTTGGATGTTCACAAGGTCAAACTGGATGGCGACATTCCCTTCAAAGGCCTTCTTGGCCCTCTGCGCATCATACATCTCGAGATGGGTAATCCTGTTGTTGACGTTCATGAGTTGCATGAGCCCTGTGTTGCGACTTTTTCCACTTGCAGGCTTCCTCCATCCGGGAGGGAGGAGCATTGCAAAGCAACCCGCTGGCTCCATCCACTCCTCCAGGGCCTTCTGCACAAAAAAGGGCCACAAGGAATCACCCGCGGTCTTCTTACTATCCTTGGTCTGCATAGACTCAAAAGGAGGATTGCCGACGATGCAGGTGAACCTGCGACGCCCAAACGCTCGGATAGGATTAAAAGTGAGAGCGTCTCCCTTGTAGATGCGCAGATTGGGGCCAAAGATGCGTCTGAGAAGATCGACATTGAGGTCGTCGATCTCAATGGCAAAAAGCATGATGGAGACGATGTGGTTCCTGCGATCCTGCTCGTTGGGAAATCGACGAACATGTTCTCGACGCTTCATAAGACGCTCGTAGATTCTCCAGAGAAAAGCACCCATTCCCGCCGAGGGATCGATAAACGTATTGTTCGGATTGGACCACACGTGATCCGGCAGGCGATCCAGGAGGTCATCAATGAGTTCAAAGGGCGTAAAGACCATCCCCATGTTCTTCTTCTCGTAGAGCATGGGCTTCATGTGCATGCGGAAAAAGGCAACAATTTCCCCGGTGCTGGCCTTGTCCAGGAGAGACCGATAATAACGACGCATTTTATTGCTCTCGATTATAAATTTTTTGCAATTTTTTGTTTTCATAAAACACTCCATGATGAGAACCTCCTCCTCTTTGACGCCATAGGTCGACTTAAGCCTCTTGTACAACGCCTCAAGGGAATGCTCCGAATGATCATCGTCAACGATAATCATAAAACCAATCATCTCCATAATGTGGCCACAAAGCTCACGATTGTTGAGCCGGATAGGGTTCCGAAGCATGGAAGACTGGGTCTTCTTGATCGACGCCGGGACTACAGAGGGCTTGGCGGCGATAGCACGCTTGATAGAATCCCGAATTTTGCCAAGGGACATGACGATGGTTTCACGAGTAGTGAACGAGCGCTCCATGGGAATAAGATTGGATCTGTGTTTGAGGAGAAGAACGGAAACAAAAAGAAGAGTCAGAAACCAAAACAATTTATAAATTCAAGTGAACGCACTATCTCTCCTTGGAACGCAGGTCCGAGGCTTCAGTTTTTTTTTTCATTCTTCCAAAGACGATGTCCGATACGCCAGCTCCCCCTTGATCCATCGTGACTCGATCTCTTTGCGTCGTGGTTCCATCTTGAGCGACAAGAGACCATTTTCCACTGAAAATGGCTCCTGAAGAACATAAACTCTCGATGGAATCTCGTACGACAAGACGGACCCCCTGACACATAAGTGCTGGATTTCTTTCAAGAGTTGTTCTGTATCATGTTTATTGACAACGTTCTCTTTCAAGACCACCAAACAGATATTGCGGGCATTGGTTTCTGGATCCGCCATTACCAGAACCTGTTCTATCATCGAGGATTGTAAGAGACAAGACTCGATATGCTCTGGATTCACATACTTGCCATTCGATAATTTATACTCGCTTTTCAATCTTCCCATAACATACAGAAAGCCCTGTTCATCCAGATAACCCTTATCCCCCGTCGGAAACCATGATCCTTCCACAAGGTCCAATGGATGAGTCTCGATTTGTCGTGTTAGAGGATCAATCGAGGACAAATAACCTTTCATCAGCGACGGAGAACGAATCTGGATCTCTTTGGTGATAGGATCGATCCGCGTCTCGACTCCTTTTAATGGTTTTCCCACCGATCCGATTCGGTAATCCTTTGGTTGGGGGCCATTCAGAGCAATCATCGGACTCGATTCCGTCATTCCGTAGCCCTCATAGATCGGTGTAGAGTACTGGTCCTGAAAGAATTCGACGATATGTTTTGGACAATGGGATCCTCCGACACTCATCATCCGCAGACGATTACCCCAGACCGCATGACGCAGGAGGGACGCCGGTAGTAGTGCATTCCATTCGGATTTGTAGAGTCGTTCCAGCATTTTAGGCACCGTAAAAAGCACCGTTGGGCGAATCCATTTCATCTCGGGCATTGGGTTGCGTGGATGATACGGAACACAGAGGCGTGCTCCACGGGTCATCAAGAACAAGAGCTCACACACCAGTCCATAACAATGGTACCAAGGGAGGATCGAGAAGGAAACATCATAACAATTGATATCGGATGGATCATACAGGGTGCTGATCATATCCAAATTGCTAATAATATTCTTATGGGTGAGCACCACACCCTTGGGCGCCGCTGTCGATCCAGAGGTGAACAATATCAATGCCGGTCGCTCGTCTCCCGTCTGTGTCTGCGTGAAAGAAGGCGCACTTATCTTCTCAAGGTCATGAACGTCTTTGGGTACTGTAATCTGAAAATCGGGTGTCAGCACAACCCGGGGACGAACCAGGGGAAGGATCCCGGGATGGGGATCATCGGGGAGAGGAACAATAATGGCACTTTTTCTCCAGCCCGCGAGCATCATCGCCACCTGATGCGGTGATTTCTTGGAACACAAGATTCCAATTCGATCATTGGGTTGTACTCTGAGAGTAGTGAGGATATTCACATAATTATCCGAAAGTTTCTGGATCTGTCCATACGATATCTGATTGATACAGGGACGCTTGGCATGCTCCAACATGGACACCATGAGTCGCATAGATAAAGGCGTTTTCATTTTTTTAGGGATACTGAAATCTCTTTTATGTAAGACGTTACGCACGTGTGTTTAAAGTATCAATTTTTTAGTTGATGAAAAAAGATTTGGATTTTTTTTTCATCGAATTAAAGAGGCAACAACAAGTTTTCATCAAAGAGACTATAATCCGTACGATTGAAAACAGGAAACTTTACTCACGATTCTTCCGCAAAAGGGTCAAAGCCTTGTTTCACCCAACTCTCAACCCGCTTAGGGTGTACAGCCATCTTCATAAGGTCTTCCTCAAGGACACCCATCTGTTCCTTTTTCTTCCCCTGTAAAATCTCATTATCCTTTTCCATAATACTGCGAATTAAGAAACGGGCTTCCTCCAACACCTGCACTGGCCCCGAAACCTGTTTTTGAAATTGTTGTGCCATGGGCACGCCAAGATTGGCGTCGTAGGCATGCGCATGATCCCACCCGTACTCAAGATCTTTGGCGGACCCATAAGTAAGCTCTACCTTCATGTTGTCTAAATAATAATTCAGGTCATCATACGATGGATTGTCTTTTAACCACGACTCGAGATGAAGGCCACGTGGCAAAGAGAGGTACCCGTTGATATTACACATATACGGTTTCATGTCCATGAGACGGATCTTGATAATAAAGCCCTCTTTGGTGCGCAGGCTGATTTCGGTCGCGTTTGAAACGGATGACAGCGGTGTTTCTCCTTCTTCCAGGACGACGTTCCAATACTCGGGGCCTTGAAACTCTGGGAGGCAGGCCCGTTTCATGTTGGCTAATGATTTTTGAAAGTTTTCCATTTCTTTTTTTGTATGTATGTGTGTCAAAAAAAGGTCGGAAAGAGGAATGGTTTCATTTTTTATAATGGCTTTATTCCAACCACCTGTACTTGTATTGCGCATCCCGGCTGTGTCGGAAGATAACATTCCACACCTCATTAATCATATCCCGGCTCAATCGATTCCCACCGCTGACGTGAAGACGATCCAATATTTGCTTCTCCCGTTCTGGACATCCTACCCTTCTCTTATAAATACGCGTTTCATTGGTGAGCATAATACGAAGCGTCAGAAGATAATAAAGCGCATCGTCGACACGATCAATCTTGTTACGAAGCAGGTTCAATGCCGACGTCGGCGGGTACGTGACCAATCGTTCGACTACTCCAGGAGCGTTACTCATGGCCACCACGGAGCTTGTCGTCGTCCATAAAAGACACAAGAACCAAAAAAATCTCATTTTTTTTTGGTTATCAACGGTCCAAGTCTTTAGAACAAGATTTCGTTTTTCATGTTTATGCGATCATCTTATGCAAATCTTTCTTATAGGTCTCAAAATTATGTCTCACTTGGGCGGGGATCTCCAAGGCCAGGATCTTTCTCACATCTCCTCTCATTTGTTGGAATTGTTGGGAAGAAAGACGAGATAATATGTTTCTCATGATTTCAAGATTGGTATAATACTGGGTGATGGCTTCTCGATCTTTTCCAAGACCAATTTTTTCCACCCGATGACTCTTTTCATTGTACAGGAAAAATGTCCATCGTTGATTTCTCGTTTCCTTGAACAATTCTTTGATATGCTCCACTTCTTGATCAAAATCATGATGGTACGTACGCATCGTTAAAAAATTTTGTCTTGTTTTCTCGTCACGCCACAAATAAATCATTTCTGTCCCAGAAAAATGCGGTAATTCTTTCCTGGACACGAGGGCATCTTCTTTGCTCAAAGGAATATCCTGATTACTTTGTAATTCGTCATAAAAGGTCAACCATAATTCAGATAGTTTGGGACATTTAACCCTATCTTGATCGGAAAGATCTTCTTCCCCTCTTCTTACACCACCGCCACCACCACCACCGCCCTGTGACCTTTGTTTTTGGGGTAAGAAGGAAGATCCCAAGATCTCTGTCAGCTTTTGAAGAAACGGTAATGGAGGATGAGGCTCCAATGGCAGATGAATGGCGTGAAAATTACCAAAAGAGGTTTTCAAGTAGGTCTCGGCGATATCGATATTCGTCTTGTCATCATCAAAGAAATATAATGGGATACCAAGGTGTGTTGTTAATATCGATAAAATATTCAACATTTTTTGCCATGCCCACACTACTTTTTCCTTGTAGCTATGGGATTTTTCTTTTGTCCATCCCGCGTCTATTTTCGCTCTATCCTCTTTGGTCGCTTTCTTTTCAAAATGGGATTCTGTCTCATCTTCTAATCTGGCTTCTAATCGATCCAGATACGCTTGTTGTTGTTGTCCTTGTTTCCGTACCACATCTTTTCTAACGTTTCGATATAAAATAGGTGGAATCATAAAATCGTCATTCGGGTAGGATCCGTACAGACCTTTAAAAAGGCTGGTAGAAACATCTCCGTTGGAGGGAGGAAAAATAGACATGAATTGGTTATTGGTTTGTTGTTGTATATACGCATTCACGAGCACACCATTGATTCGTAATTCCTTATTAAATAAATCTTCTATTTGTTTCAGAATTCCGCGTGTATTCAAGTATAAAACGGCTCCATGGACCATGACGACACGGATAAAAGAGTCAATCAGTGCTTTTAAATTTTCAGGTGTGATGATCACAAGAGATATGATTTGATCTCTTGTATATTGTTGACCTTTTTTAATAAAATCTTGTAAGACCTCTTCGATTCGAGAAATAGGAATGCCTCCACAACCAAGAACCAGGGTATTATCAAAATCCAGTACAAGAACGAGTTTCGCAGAGGATGGGGAACGTTGCTGTTGTTTCATGTTTCAGGCCACAACTTTTTGTACTTGAGGAAAAATGTTTTTTTTTTCAAAAATGGTAAAAAACAATAAAGAATGTTCCCATCATCGTCTAATCCTTTTTCTTTTGGGTTCGACATCATTCACGATCTTCAGAAACAGAAGAAACAGAATAAACTACGACAATGGAAGCGATATTACGATCAACGACAGTTACCCCAACAGATAGAAATCAGAACTCAAATCGATAAAGCATTATCCTCACGACATCCTTCTCAAGTCCAAACAATGTTGACAGATATTAAGCACCTCGTGTTTCGCTATTTTTACCGTCGTGTCCACTATTTTTTAAAATTATACATGCAAAATAAATTGTCTGAAGATGACGAGGAAGCGAAAAAAATCTTTCAATTAATTCTGAACGCAGATTCGATCCCTGATCCTTTATTCTATCAAGAGATGGAACAATTTTATCGTACTTATCGATCCACCCTTGTACATAAAAAACCCCGTTTAAAATATGAAGATGAAGACGAAATACGATTGGATAAACTCAAAAAACTGCTGTCCTTTAAATTATCTCTTTGCGAAATCATTGCTCATGCTCCGAAACTATGGAAGGCTCGAGAGATTCTTTCCTTTATGATTACTCCTACATATAAGGATAACCAGGACTTTTTGTTAAGAATTAGACAACTCCTGGATTCGGAAATCTTGGAATGGTATCAGAGACAACCACTGACTATGGTAGAACAATACAAACGATATCTATATCATCATTTTAATATCCCAGAAGCGGTCATTGACAGGGTTTCCAAGCAATTCATCGTCTCCCCACAGGCGCTGAGAAAATTTTTCTTATTGAATTAAGGTTTCTGCTTTTGCTTTTGTTGTTTTTGTTTTTGTTTTTGCGGTACTAATTGCGTTTGTTTTTTCTTTCGTCCAAACACGAAATAAAGAAAGATTCCGATGACGATCAGAACAATAATGATAATCACAATCATGATAGTAGAATGAGAACCGCCATTACTGGTAGGACCCATAGTAGATGCTGGTGCCGTATTTGCGGTCGTACCAGCCGTGTTGGAGCTCGGTGACGCAGTGTTCATTGTAGCACCAGCTGGTGCAGGTGCCACGGTCGTGGTCTTGGGTGTTCCCGAAGGTATGGGAGCGCCGGCGCATACCGTCACAATATTTGCCAGTGCCGAATTCACCGTATCGGCCAACACGCCATTGGTCACGGCCTTGCACACATTTGTCGCAATCGATTCGGCGAGCAAGGAAATGACCGTGGCCTGATTCAGATCAAGCTTTAGATGCGCCCAAGTAGAATCGATAATATTGATATTGATATCGTTGCTACCGGTATTATTGACCTGCGTCAATTGAGAGAGGGTGCTGACGGTCTTATTATCAACAATATTATTAAGCCCATCCGGATTGGCCGCCAGATACTGCTGAAACGCCTTGATGAGCTGGGTGCTGACATTATCGCTGTACAGACCGGGATTTACGCCCGCATCGTAAAGAATCGCCTTGATGCTATCGGTGGCGATATTGGCCAGTGATTGCTGATTCTGTGTATCGGTGAGTGTCAGTGTGGTCACCTGGACGTTTTGTGCTTGATTGTTGTTGATGGCGACATTGCTAATGTCTCCCGAAGAGATGATATTAATCACAATGTTTTGTTCCGAGACCACATTGACCGTCGTCGACGCGTTGGTCGAGCTCAAAAGACAATTCATACTGTTGTAGACACCGGCGTTCATATTGGCGAAAAAGGTAAGACAACGACAATCCAGCGTGGCATTGCTTTTTTTCTGAAGATCACATCCGCTCTGTGTACATTCTCCCACAGGCGAGAGATAACAGGCCTGAACGTTGGCGGACGTTAATGCCGCTGTGATGGCATTAGGGATGGACGCGGCGAGCGCTGCCACCGCGACCGTGTTCCATTTGTTGTTGCTGCATGAATTCGCGGTACTGCTCATTTTTTTTGGGATGATGGACAAAGGGGTTTTTGTTTTTTGAATAAATTTTTTTTTTTGATTGGGGTGAAGAAAAGAAAAAGAACAAATGTCCAACTCGGTCAATAAATGTGAGAATGATACGGCGACTATCTCATGCCCTAATAATGGAACGATTTCAGGTGGTAATATTAATTATGGTCGATGGGATGCCGCTGGTTCAGGGAATGCAAAGTGTGCAGGTCCCGTCAACACCACAACCGTCAAGAAAGGTTACGGACTGCCCTCGAAATGCCTCAATCAAAACTCGTGCACGTTTGTGAGTAGTGATTTCGCAAGTGACGATCCCGCCCCTGGAACCTCAAAACAATATGATGTTTATTGGAATTGTGCGACGACGCCAGGGCAGTCCACCCCGGCACCCAATACCATCTCGTACACCTTTTATTTTGATGTGCTTTTTGCCAATAAGAACACGTTGGACGCTACCGCGCCCACCAGTACCGACGCACAGATTGGGTCGATTGTTTGTGATAAAACAATGATGAGTGGTATTCAAACTCTCTCGTGTAATTATTCAAGAGATTATCTATGTCAGTCCAAAAGTTGTTCGAATTGGGTGCAATATAATAAAGGTGGGAATAATTGGGATAGAATTCCTTCCGGACAAAATTATGCCAATGACCAACGATGGGTAAATTGGAACACGAACAAATCTCAAAAAGATTGTATCAATTGGGGTGGAGATCAACCGAATTGGAGATGCAGTAATCACGGTAATGGGTGTGCAGATTTGGGATGGCAGGGGATCAATGCAAAGTACAACTGGACTTGTTATAAACCCAAACAAGCCAGTTATTGGTTTGAAGGCAATGGTCTCAAGGCAACGGCCCAGCCCACCGTCGTGACGTATCTCATGGGCAATGCACCCTTCACCACCGATCCCAACGGAATGAACAATACCGGCACGTATCCTTCCGGAGCAGTGTTTCAAGTATCCTATATGATCCCCATGCCTTCTTCTACCATCACCGCGCAGAATATCACGGATCTACTGACGACCATCAACACGAATTCCATCTCGACAGTGAGTCAAAATCAGAATCAGCCCGTGGCTCAAAAGTTGATTAAAGATTTTTGCAATTACAATGGCGCGACGGCCATGTCCTCTGATCTTTGTTCCTCCACCTGTGCATTTCAGACTTTTTTCAACAACAATAATGCCACTCAGCCCATCAAGATGTGTTGTGATATCAATACTTGCCAACAGGGAATGATCTCTTATTGTAGTCAGACCGCAAATTTTACCTCCCCCACCTGCACGTCTTTTTATGCCCAGAGCGTGGATCCGTCAACAAAACTGATAAATCCAACGGTGCAGGGGGCTCTAAAAACCAACTGCGCTCAAGTGGCGACCAGTGGAACCAATCCCACCGATGTGATCAATCCTCTGGACCCCGACATCCAAAATGTCTGTGGATGCTATCTGCCCGAATCCGTGTACACCAACTTTAAAAACACGGTCACGAAAAGCAATCCGGATCTCGCCGCCTCAATGACACAGAAGCAGTGTTATTATCCCATGTGCTTTAATTCTCCTGCCGCATTGTTTCCTTCTCACGACCAATGTCCCGATATGACCTTTATCAGCTGTATCAGCAACAGCACCACCAATCTCAACGCCGGTGGCAACATCTCTAATGTTCAGGTACAGAATGCCCAGGTCCAATCCTGCGCCGCCAACAAGAGCACACCTTCTTCTACCCCCGCTGCCACCGTCGCGGTAGCCACGGGTACCAATATCCCGGCCACACCCACGCCCTATCCGGGCGTCCCCTCACCCACCGTCGCCGTCCCTAATTCTTCTTCTGCTCCCACCATTGCCGGTGGCTTTACACCCACTCCTACCGCTACCGGCACCAAAGCCGGTGGATTCACACCCACTCCTACCGCCACCACGGGCGCCACCACAAGGCCCACCACGACAACGCCAACAACAACGACACCAACGACCGCGGGTCCCTATACACCATCGCCTTCCCCTTCCAAGAGCGGTGGTGGTTTTTGCGTGATCCTCTAAACAAGTATCCTTTCCACTATTTGAATTTTTTTTTTCTATTAAAAAAAAATTTTTAGTCCTACTCGGAATCGAACCGAGGTTACCAGATTCAAAGTCTGGTGTACTAACCACTGTACGATAGGACTATCTCACGCGTCTTCACGCGTCCCGTCGCCACCTCTCCGACCAACGACAACTCTTTTTATCTTGTTTTTCTATTTTTTTAAATAGAGGATAAGAATACAAAGGGCCAAGAGACCAAAAATAAAGAGGAGGAGGGTGGGCCAAAGCGGTCCTAAACGATCGTTGTTGTTGGAAAGGGGAGTGGTAATAGAGATCGGTGTGGTATAGAGGCCTGCACGGAATGCTGGGTCTACGGGAAAATCGATCGAGGGGTTTGAATAATCGAGACCCGGCATCACGACCATATTGATGGTATTAAATCCAGAGATGGTGGTCGTATTGATTTGTGTGATACCGACGTGATACAGCGCTTCGAAAAAGAAATAACCAAACATCTTTTCGTTCTTACGAATGGTTTCGATATTGATGGCCTTGCCATATCGTGCGTAAGAGAAGAAAATTTTGGACGTCAGGTTAAAAAGCGTTTCCATCGACTGATTGGATCGGATGATGTTCAGATTGCGGAGTTTTTGATTCAATTCTTGCAGTGACGGACGGTTCTTGTAATCGATAAAGAGGTTGGGCATCATACATATCACATTGTTCTCGACTTCACACTGGTTCTTGCCCCGGAGAAATCGAAAATAGCCATTGTAACCATACTGCGGTCCCCAGGAATTCTTGATCCACCAAAAGGGAATCGCCTTTGATTTGGGTTTCTTGGGATTCTTGTATTCCCCCCATCCCACAATCTCGACGGCATGGCCACCCGTCTTGACAGAGAAGGAAGGATCATGCACGTACACCCCATCGGTTTTGGGATTAAAATTGTAAAAATCCTCATACACGAAAAACGACGTGGTCACCGGTCCCCAGTGAAATATCTCGGCCATGATATTACGAATGTTCTTTACCCCATTATGGACCTTGTAGATAAGAAACGCCGTGAAATTCTGTGCGGGGCTACCATAATACAAAGTCTCATTGTAGACCACATTATTGTAACAGAAATTGAATGGCTGGAAAGAGTATGCATAATACAAGAAACAAGAGGGACACGGACGATCTGCCTGAAAATTGCTCAATTCGGTATACGCCGCACTATTCAGATCCGATTGCTTGAATCGCCCTTGGTTGGCCGGGAAGGCAAAGTTGATGTATTGGAGCTTGTCGGCATAAAAACGATCAATATTGTAGGGCATACAGGATTGGATGGGGACCCCATAGAATTTCAGATAATACAAGGCCGTGACAATGGAATTGCCGTAACACGCCTGTTTCTGAATCGATTCACGATTAATACGGAAAGGATTCGTAATGTCCGAGTACATGTTCTTATTCTTTTCAATAATCAGATTCGTCAGATCGTTACACAGAACGAGCGTCAGTGGCGTCAGAGATTTTTCAAAGAAACGACGACGACTGAGAATATTAAATCGATCGGCATAGCATCCTGCAGAAGAAAAGGCCCAACAACTTCCACAGGTTCCCTGGTTTTCGGAAGGAACCATGTATTCCTTCCACTCGTTGGTCTGTGGCTCAAAATCCACCGGGAGCTGAGAATAATCCTGATCCGTATAATACGAAGCATAAGGAATGACCTTGTCCAGCTGTTCGGCGAGCAACCGAATGTTTTCCGACTCTTTTGTTTCAGTCCCATCCCCACTACCCGTTGCTCGGCTGATGACTACCGAATTAAGAGGATGGGTAGAAGGATTATAGGGCGAGGAAGAGGAAGAATAATGTTCCTTCTTTTCTTCCTCGTCCTCGTCCTTGGATGGGGCTACAAAGCTTTGAAGAGGATGAGTTGCTTGACTATAATAAATTCCTTTTGTTTTACCACCCATTGGTTTTTTTTTTTGGCAAGAGAATTAATTTTCCGCACGATCGCATCATCAAAAAAAAAAAAATTTGTCATTCGTTAGATCGTGCCGTTGACCCATTGGATGTATCCGCCCAGCGGAGTGGTAGATGAGGTGATCGCTTGGAAAAAGCTTGTCACCCCCGTGTCCGTTGTGTAAGGGATCGTAATGTAACCCGTAGGTGTTTCTGTGATGGGATCGGTCGTATTTCCCGATGATTGATAGAAATAAAGGTTAGGATTTCCAGTCGTGTTGGTACCGGGTCCTGTATACAGATTTGGTAGATTAATGGCCGGTAAGATAAAATAATTACCATAAGTAATGTAATTGGCATTTTGATTCAGATAAGAAACAAAACCATTGGACCCTGTCCACAAGATGTTATAATTCGCACAGTATTCATTGGTAGTTCCGATATTTTCCGTGTACATCTGCGTGTCAATATAATCATAGGAACCCGTTGAATCGGACAAGAGCGTGGAGATGACACTTTGTCCCGTTCCGTTGTAGTTAGAACAAGAATGAGCAATGCTTACAATGATGATGCATTTGTACGTGTAGAACGTGGAATTGGTATTGTTTTTGAGATATTGGAAAAGATTGATGAAATCGATGCCCGTGGACCCTGAACTTCCTGTCCACGTCTCGATATCAAACAACAGACTGTTGTATGTATTATTGAGAAGACCAGTACCGGTTCCCGTTAACGTGTTTCCAGTAGCTGATTCTGTATAAGAAAAGGTTACACCGCTCTGAGTTCCCGCCTGATAAATGGAATAGATGGCGCCTGAAGATCCTGTCGACCATCCTCCGGTGGAAGCCTCGCCACCACCCAGACAAAGACCCAGCAGATAAGGCGTTCCCAAAGACTGCAGATATGTCTGAGCCGTCGACAGCATATTCGAGCCCGTGGTGTAATTCGTTAGATTGGAGAGAGCGCTTGCGGCATTAGAATAGCCTGTAAAGAGAAACACGGAATTGACTCCCGAAGGAATTTGATCCGTGTACGCGAATGATCCAGTGCCAGTGGTTGCATAAGAAGGTGCCGTGTAGGATGTCTGAGGACTGGTAATCGACTCACAATAATATTGGGTAATAGGCGCTGCGGAGGAATTGGTGAAATTGCCTTGCCAAAGAAAATATCCAGCAATCTCAAAACCGGCAGGATAGCTGGCTGATGTTGTCTTGGCGATTGCGAGTGTTGGGGGAGGGGAAACAACCACAGTGGCCTCGACGACCGTGACCTCAAATTGCAGTGCTGTCAGGGAAGCAAGCGTGTTGGGAAGCCGGAGAAAAATCTCAATACCATCAGAACTGTTGATGACTGTCATATGCTGTTTGGCGGGAAAGGAAGTGGTGAGAAAATAAATGGATCCCTCTATCGAATTATAATTTTTCGTGTTGGGAAAAGTATATGTAAAAGTAAAATCGTAATTGGACGCATCGACCACGCCATCAAAAATAAGACGCAGATAATTGGATCCTTGAATCGTTGTGGAAAATTGTATAGTAACCAAAGGCTCTGGACTGGCGACCAGAGGATAATTGTTGTAGTAAAATTGGAAAAAGGCTTTTTCCAGGGCTCTCACATTATCCCACAGTTTACAAAGACTATCCTTGCAATTTTCATACGGAAACATGATGAAAATGAATGAATTCTTATTCTCTATAGTAGGAAAATGTTTAAAAATCACCATTTTTTTGCGAGAGAGAGAGGCTCAACGGACTCGTTTTCTACCACGTGACGACAACAACGTTAAGAAAGACTATGGACCAATTTGAAGAAATCGGAAAAAACCTTACGATGTTTTCAAATGATCCACCGTGGGGGGTGGAGACGATGAATAGATGACATTACCGTTTCCCTGTGTTAGAAGCATAATCTTTCGTGAAGGTCTTTCTTCCTCCTCGTCCGCAGAAGCCGACGGTTTCAGCTCAAAATCGTGAAACACACTATGCAAGAAGGAGTTGTACAATCGTTCAAGGCTGAATTTGCAATTGTTGACAAAATACAAATTCTCCAGCTCATTCTTATTCGGAAATCCGCAATAGGGAATCTGGACACCCGAAAGATCAATCGAGTGAAGAAAAAGGCTCCTCGATTTTTCATGATTCAGGACGGACACGGGTAGATTGGGTTGATTACGAGCGATCCCCTCGATGCTCCCATACTGCAATAAAAGCTTGTACGCCCGATCGGGGCCCACTTTGAACATGTTGGTATTATAATCGGTACCACAAAGAATGCATAAATCAAGGAATTGAGCAGAGGTGAGCTTTAATTGGTTGAGAATCTCTTCATAATCCACCTCAATAAATGTTCCTTCCGACATATCCATCTTGTGTAACATGAATGGTACACTGTACGCCAAAACATCCGTATCCTCGGTCAACACGGCGGCAACAATGCCCTGTTTGACGAGAGCGGAAGCCGTCGCTTCCGCCTCGCCCTCGGCATCAATCACGGGAATATTACACGCCTTGAAAAATTCCTTGGTCAGAAGGAAATCTTCTGTACGAATGGACATGACCGTGTTTTTTAGTTTCTGGATCTCCATATCAATCTTTCGAACACTGATACATTCTCCCTCGTCCACATCCAACATCTTGGCGAGAAAATTGTTCAATGCTTCATCCTCCACATTCTCGCGATCCTCTTCAGTACCAAAGACCGATTCTTCGCTCAGTTGCTTTTCTTCCTTTAATTGATTCCACATGGTCTCGATCTTGTCCACGCGTAGCTTGTTTTTCTCTCGCGCCTCCAGACGCTGTTTTTTCTCATTGTCCTTTTCGGGCGGAGCCTTGGTGTCGTATACAAACACAAAATGGACTTCGTGATAACGCAGTATGCTGATTAGATTCAAGAAAGAATCCAGATAATACTGACCGCTTGCGCTCTTGTATTTGCACATAAAAATGGAGGTATCAATTGCAATCTTTTTGAAAGCATATTTGGATATCGGTATCGTGTTGTAAACGCTGGGGCATAATTTTCTCAAGAATCCGTGTAAGTTCTTGATTCCCATGATATAATAATTATTGGAAAATGATAAATATATTTGGTAAAGAAGAATCGGTTTTTTTTTTCATAGGCAAAAAAAAATTAATTTTTTCACAATTCATGACTCTAATTGCTGTTTACGACGTGCCGCTTGTAATTCTCTCTCTGTCTGTGGCAACCATCGATGCTGTAAATCACGCATGCGATTCGTTTGCGCCAATCCAAATGTCACATCTCGGTTCAGACGTTTCCTTCTCAACTGTTCCAATTGCATACGCAGTTCCATCAACCGATGCTGGATCCTCATCGATTGTAATTCCCTGGCCTGTTGATGCGCCTGTTGCGACTGTCGTCGAGCCTTTTTAGGTGGCGGAGGAGGAACCTGTTCTTCCTCTTCCTCTTCCTCTTCCTCGTCATCGTCATCCTCTTCGCTATACACGTACTGATACTGTTGCTGTTGCTGTTGCTGTTGCTGTTGTTGTTGCTGTCGTTGGCGCTGCGTCATTTTATTTTAAAAAAACCTTTTCCGTTTTTCGCTTTGATTTAAAAAGAGAAAGAGTGTCGACGCAAAGAAAAGAATAGCGAGATGCTGGATGCCATCGAGAAAATATATGTGCTCAAGTTGGCCAAAAATGATGGAACGGTGATGGAGGAACATCTTCAAAAACGATTTCCCGGCAAGCCCGTGCAATTCTGGGAGGTGGAAGGAAAAACCGTCAACAAGAACGAGGGTTCCATTAATTTATCGTTATGGCGGATCTTATGTCATAATTATGTCGACGAAGTAGCTCAAGACATTACCAAAAATCACATGGCGATGATCCGAGATGCTCATGATTCCGGAGAGGGATGCGTTCTTTTTTTAGAAGAAGATGCTCGATTCGAGGAAGCTCCAGTATCCCGTTTGAAAGGCGTAAGTGAATGGCTGAAAAACTCTCCCATGTGGGATATTTTCTTTCTTGGCTATTGCAATTGGCCTTTGGTGGCCTCTTTTTTTGTCACCACCAATGTTGTCAAACTATGGTCTCCTCTGAATGCCCACGCCTATATTCTGAATCGTCGCGGTATGCAAAAAATCCTCAATTATACCGAGAATGGTCAGAAAGTGAATCAGCATGTCGACAAGATCTATGCCACAATGCCTATGCTTCAACGATACGGCATGTTTCCCATGATTGCCTTTCAGAACAAGGAACCGGCACTCTTTACCAAGGTCTGTGACAAGCTGAATGTCCGTATGTCCATGAGAACGCTCTGTATCGTCAATCAATATCTGTCTCTCCTGATCCCTATTCTGATTATTGGCATGATTGTTTATGGATTGCTACGATTTTTTCATTAAAGTCACCTATTTTTTTTCTATCAAAAAAAAAAATGGACATTGTCGTGTCTCTTTGTCACGCATGAATAACAAAGAAAGCTCATCGGATGAAGAATAATTTATCTACACAGAGTTTTGAATTCGTCTACGACGACGACGAGAATGAAAATAATAAATATTATTATGATGACGAAACACCTGATTCTACTATAGAAAAGGGTCCCCAGGTAACCGTAGAGATCGGTTCCGATTTTCAACACCGAGCGGTCATCAATGACGTCGAAACGGTACGCACCAGCCTTTGGCCTCTTTCCCTCTCCATCCAATCCATCGGTTCAGATACCCTGGAATTGAAGATCGCCGAGACCGCCGCTCATTTTCATCTCCTTTTCAACAACAAATATCCGCTGGAGGCGCCCAAAATGATGTATCTTGGACCGCGTTATGATTTTTGTACGATGATACAGCTTTCTATCGATTTCAAAAAATTTCGTCATAAAGAATGGTCCATTCGTGAATCGCTGGTTTCAATCCTGGATGATGTATTTCATCTTCTTTTGACAAAAACACCCGTGATAATGGCAACGGAGAACGACAAGGATCTGTCCTTATCCTTGTGGACCGAAGACGAAAAAGTTGCTATCGACTTTTTAAAAGAAATTGATTGTTTCCAGAATTCGTCTTTTTTTGAGGAATCTTCTATGGATCCCATCACCATGGGTAAGGGAACAGGGTACGGGTGTGACAACAATAATAGTGAAGCAGGTGGTCGATTACAAAAGAAAAAGAAAGGAGTGCGTGAATTATTTTCTACAAGCTGTAGCCTGATCACGGCAACGGCAACGACGACGACATCGTCATCGTCGTCGTCATCACCCCTTTTAGAAGTGCTGGACATGATGGATGTGCTTGGCGTCTTGACCTCTTATGTCCAAAAAAATACCTATCTAAATATCGCCGAACTCCGTGAATATCTCGGTACATGGGTACGACGATTCCCGGATGCCACCGCGCTCCGCGCAGCCGTAGAACACAAGACCCGTGTCAAGGAATTTCTACCCACGCTGTCCACCGGTCCCAATATCATTCTTATCGATAACGATACTGCCGAGATGAACAAGTTTGTTTCCACGCATCATTTTCGCAACCAAGTCGCTACCGTAACAAGTAACAGCAACAACAATATCAAGTCCCTCTATTCAAGAATCCTTCTCGAGATTATGGATCTTGATCAGCTTTCCAGAGAAGAATCTTCCCTCTTTCGTCTCGTATGGTGCCCCACCGGTCCCTTCCAGCTACTTCGCCTACTCCTTTATTCCAGCAACGATCCCTATTTTGGAGGCATGTTTGAATTTCATGTATATTTTCCCATGGAGTATCCCCACGTTCCACCCTCTGTTCAATTTATGACCACGGCTGGCGGTACCGTGCGCTTCAATCCAAACCTATACACCTGTGGCAAGGTCTGTCTCTCATTGCTCGGCACGTGGTCCGGAGAGCCTTGGAATCCCTCTGTCAATAATATGATGCATGTCGTTCTGGCGCTCTCGGTCATGATTTTTACCAATCAACCTTTACAGAATGAACCCGCCTATTCCTCCATGGTGTATTTCGATCCCTCCTGCTCTGCCGAAACAGAATCCGAAACCGACAACATCACCTCCAAAGAATTGCTCATGGTGCGTAAATACAAGTTTCAACTACGCTACATGACCCTGCAACATGCAATCCTTGCCCCGCTTGTCAACACCGATTCCATCTTTTATCCCGCGGTGTGGGATCTGTTTCAAAAAAACCAAAAAACCATTCTCCATCAATTGGATCGTGTCCTTCAACAGGCACGAGACGAGAAAAGTTTTACTCCTCTCTACCAAGCAAAATGCTTTCAGACTCCGGTCTCGGTCGTAGACCATCATTATGCCTCTAATTATCAAATAATGTTAGATCGGGTTAAAAAGCTGTCCAATGATTCTTAAACCTTTTTGTGGATTAGTTACTGTAGTTGTTAAAAAGAATACCCTGATAGGGTCCCGGGATATTTCTCGTAAGAATATTAAAACCGGCATAATCGTAAATGATCTGGGTAGGTGTGCCAAAGAAGGGCGGTACCGCTGTCTCGATAAAGACGGGAACTCCACCCACGTAAACGGGAGGGCATACGGGCTTGGCCACGATAGGGACAGGTAATAAATAGGATAGGAGATTATTGGGATCACTCATCTCTATTAAATAGCAAAAGTTTAAAAAATTCATTTTTTTACACACCTTTTCCACCATTCCAAATCGCACACTGAAAAAATATATAAAATATTTTTTCGTTTTTGTCACATCAAAAATGGAGACGTCGCGTTATGTTCTCAAGAAAAAATTACAGAATGGGAATGAGTTATTGGGATGGCTCGATTTCTTACACAAAACCCGTTGTCATATTTATACCATGATCACATTCAAACATTCACCCACGAAAGATCACAATGGACAGAAATCCCGGATACGTTTCTATCTTAAAACGTTTGATTTCCGTTTAGAGCATAAGATTAATATACGCCTTACTTCTGGGTTCATTCCCTATCAATGGAAACTCCTTCAACAGATCAAAACCTCTACGACCACTATCCCCTCCTTTTCCTCCGTTTTGAAAGATGGACACATGAAGGATAATATCAAGACGCGTCTGGAATGGGTCATGCATCCAGAGTTGCGTCTCACCCTCGATCTACCCGGGAACACGATGGAGATCAAGACCCTCTCGTTGGCGCGTTTGTATCATTTCATTCTTGAACATAATCATTTGTTTCTACTCGAAGGAGAATCTACAGAAGGTCGAAATCCAATCGATCAAGAGTAGGATCCTCTTGTCGGAGGATCCTCCACAGCATTTCCGTGTCTTCTTCGGTGTTGGAGCCGTGCTCCTCGGTACGAAGGATCCAGAGAAATTCAGGAATCAGATAACGAAGGACTTGTATCCATGCTTTTCTTTCCTTTGTAATCGCGGTATTGGAGGAGGAGATCATTCCCAAGAAAATCATTTCACACGTCTCCTCGGGAAGCCGTTGTGTATATTCCTGAAGGAATCGACGCCATCGATATCGCATGGCATCTTGTAGATCGATTCGAAGCTGGATATGCGGATGAAGACCAGAAAGACTGTTGACAAGCCTGGACAAACGGCCCATGAAACACACCTCGGCAAAATTATCGTAGCATTCCTCTTGAAGCCTATCCACAAAATGAACGGGATCGATGGACGAGGCATGTACCGCCACAAGGATAAACTTCCAGGCGTCACTGAGCATCAACGGAAACGCGGTCTTTTCCGGGTCCAGATAGAATATCGTGGTATCCGTATATACACATCGCAAGATATCATCATCCTCGATCCGCCATTCCAACATCAAAGCCTGTCGATGAAGAGGGCTTCCGAGTCCCGTATAATATTCATTCCGAAGGGCAATGAGATTGCGACGTAGCTGAAGAACAAGACTCGTCCGATGAACATTCTCGGGATCGTGATCAAACTCTTGAGATTCATGAGGGACCATCTCTGACTGTTTGATAGAATCCGGTAACAACGGATGATCTTTCAGCCATTGGGCTACCTGTGATCGGACAGCGAGAGGAAAAGGGGAAGGAAAATGTTTCCATAATTTCTCCGCGATCATCCATGACCATGGATACACTTCCTTGTTGATCCTTTCCACAATCTTTTCTTGTAAAAGAAGATCGTCTTTTGAATCCACAGGATCCACAGGCGTGTTCAAAGGAAGACGCTTTTGTATGGTCAGAATACGATCCAAACAATCAAGGAATACTTTTTCTGAAACTTCAGATCGCATCGCAAGAGTGTGGGAACATGCCAGGACAGCCTCGGATCGCCAAAAAGCCTTGGAAAGCGTCAGCGAGGGAAGAATCTGATCATCGACGGACTCGAGCCGTTGAATAAAATCAAAGGCGGAGGACTCGGAAAGTGTTCGTGTGTAATTTACGGCTTCCTCCACCAGCGATGATGAGGAAGACGCCTCCGAATACAGACACAACCATTCACGAACCGTGTTTATAAAATCGGAAAGTGGCAGTGTCATATATGCTTTCCCTTACTCTCTATCAAAAAAAGAAAAAATATTTTTTTTCTTCTTCTTGGAGCCTTGAAATATCTTGGAAAAAAATAAAAGTTGACAATAAATAGAATAGAATCAATAATGTGCAATTGTAATAATTATTACAATTCTTGCTATGAATGCCAAGGACTTCCTAATCCCCCTGCCGGCAGATATGCCATTCCATGCTTTCCCTATTTCAACCCAGCGCTCGTCCCGGCCGGTAAAACATGGCTTCCTAATGGAACCATTGTCCCCGCTCCCGTGACTCCTTCTTACAACCCCGGATGCTCCTGTGCCTATGCCTGCACCTGCTCTTATTAATAATCAACTACCGTTCATCAATTAATCAACGATCGTTGGATCAAGGCGGAGGAGATGCTATAAAAGCATGAAACATTTCAAGGAAACCGATACATTGGTACTATGTTCATAATGGGATCATACCCAGAAAAAACATACTCGGCTTTTTTGAACAAGTGTTCCGATTCCTCGTTGCTACAAAATGCGGTAACTTGCTCTTTTGTTTTCGTTTTGATGTAGGATAGCATTTTATAAGCAAGATTATTTCGTCTGTATTTTACGAATGTATAGATGTAATCTAATAGAAATGGATTCGTGTGATGTTTTTGTGGGTCGTAATCGCATTTAGAAAGTAGAATTATATTTCCAACGTTTTCTTTATGATCACTATCATTAAGACTGTAGCATTTGACATCTCGTGGCTCCTCCAACCAGCGTTTCACATGATTGTAGAATTCTGGTTCCAAGTCGTTATGGTTTTTCAGAATCTTTTCCATGTATTTTTTCGCATTTTGGTTTGAAAATAATCTAATTTCCATACTATTCTTTTTTTTTTCTTCTTCTTCTGCCTTCAAGGCGCACGCACTAAAGCCGAATGTATATAACCAAGTTTTTTGAGCTCAACATAAAGATATTCTGGGATCTTGTCCTGGGCCACACTATATGGCACAATGATCAGACGAACACCGTTTCGATCACACATTTCTTTCTTCATGTGATCTCGATATTGCTGATTCTGAAAAGAATGTCGTGAATTCTGGTGCATCATCTTATTATACTCGTAATGTTGCTTTCCATTATATTCCACGGCAAGTTTGAGCTCGTCGCTATAGCAATCCAGCTCCAGTGGCTGATTGGTCACCGGATTGATCAGAAAAGGGGGCCTCGCCTTTTCAAAAGGTTTCTTGAAAAGAAACTCTAAAAATTCTTTGCATCGCTTCTCTCCACGACTCGTGGGTGAGAGACTCGCACTTGTTGAGGATGGCATTGAAGATGATGGCTTGGACGACGACGTCAAACGAGACGTATCCGACGCCAAGACGGTCTCCGAGACCGCCTCGGGATGGAAAATAGTCCGGAAGATCTGCTCCAGAGAAGTGGTAGAAGAGCCCGATGATGATTTTCGCTGCATAAACCAGAGGATGAAGAGGACGAGGAGGCTCCCGAAAAGGATGATCGACCAGCCGTTGGACGACCAAAACCTCTTGATGGCGGCAATGATCATGTTTTAATGAGGAAAAAAAAAAAGAAATATTTTTCACCACGTAATATAGAGCAAGCATGTGTGGTATTGTTGGTATCTTATTTAAACACGCCGAGGTACAAAATTTTAATATCCTGTTGTCCTGCCTCCGCGAGTTGCAAAATCGTGGTTACGACTCCATCGGGATCAGTATCCTCGATGAAGTCCATCATCAATTTCTCATTGACAAAAAGGTAGGCACGACCGCCTGTGACTTTTTTTCACGGGGATCTCATCGCAATCTTCTGGGTCATACACGCTGGGCCACGCACGGCGGGGTTACCGTTGCCAACGCTCATCCTCATCTGGATTCGATTTTTGGAGAGTTCACGCTCGTACACAACGGTATCATTGAAAATTTCAAAGAGCTCCGCGACGAGCTGGAAAAAGACGGGATCATGATGAAGAGCGAGACCGATTCCGAGGTTTTACTCAATATCATCGTCAAGGAATATACGGAATCTTCGATGGGGCCTCATGAGGAACGTATCCGATCGGCCATTCTCCGTGCGGTCGAAAGGGTAGAAGGCACTTACGGAATTGTCGTCCAAAATCTTCATCTGCCCGAAACCCTCTTTTGTATTCGCAAGGGCAGTCCCCTTATCATCGGCACCGATCAAGAACAGAATACGCTCATTATCACCAGCGAGAAACAGGCCTTTCCCTCGTTCATTACTCGCTACGTCCGTCTGCAGACCGACGAGCTGGTCGTCTGTCGTTTCAGCAACAAGACGCTGATCCGTGAATTCATCTCCTCTTCAAGATCCCAAGTCATAAAAAAGGGGCCGGAAGAAGAAGATCTTATGAGTAGCGGTTTTCAATATTTCACCGAGAAGGAAATCTACGATCAGGCGTCGCTCTTTACACGCGTCTCTAAACATGGCTCCCGGATACGATGTAAAGACGGATTGGTCAAGTTGGGAGGCCTGGATAGCGTACAAAAACATCTCACACGTTGCCGTACCGTGCATTTCCTGGGATGTGGTACCAGTTATCATGCCGCTCTCGTCCTCCAATATTTCTTTATTTTATATGGATGCTTTGATGCCGTCCATTGCCACGACGCCTCTGATTTTGACATCTCCTATCTCCCCCGGTCAATGGACGCTTCTACATGCCTTATTTTCTTGTCTCAGAGTGGCGAGACACGGGATCTGCTCAAGCTTCATGCGGAGATCCAGAACCAGAGTGATAACGCTCCCATGACCCTTGGTATTATCAACGTGGTAGACTCTGTGCTTTCTTCACTCACCGATGCCGGTGCTTACACCAACGTGGGCAAAGAAAGAGGTGTGGCTTCTACCAAGGCCTTCACGGCACAAATCCTTACCGGGCTTCTCGTTCTCTTCTGGTTCATTCAGAACTCTCCTTCCTGTTCCGCTTGTAGCGGGATCGGTGCAGAGCTTTGGACTCCCATGCATGAGATTGATGATCGAATGAAAATATTTATTCCAGAAACCTTCAAAACATGTCGAGAACAACTCCTTCCTGCGATCCGTTCCTTTGAAAAAATGTTCCTTCTCGGAAGACACGTTGATTTTTACATCGCCAAAGAAGGTGCGCTCAAAATCAAAGAAATCGCTTATCGCTGGGCCGAAGCCTACTCTTCTTCCGCTCTCAAGCACGGTCCTTTTGCTCTCCTCGATACCGATAACCTTGTGGTCTTTGTCCTTAGCAATCACGAGCCCGAAAACGTCAAGAAAGTCATGAACAGCATCCAGGAAGTACGGGCCCGTGGCTCGACCATCCTTCTTCTCACCAATGACGATATTGCCTCCACGATTGATGCCAACCATGGCTTGCTTCATCTCTCGATTCCCAAGCATCCCTTTGCCTATCTCTTTGCAACGGTAGCCCTTCAAATCATCGCCTATGTTCTCTCCATCGATTCAGGGATCAATCCCGATTTTCCACGCAATCTCGCCAAGGTAGTCACCGTAGAATAAAACGCTTTACCCTCAAGGCAACACGAGATGGGCGTTGTCGGGAGCTGGCTCGTTTTGATGATTTTGAAAAATCAAAAAAAGAAAGTGATTGAGATTTTTGAAAAAAAATCAAAAAAATTCTGAAAAGGTTTTTTTTTTCAAGTTCGTTGTTCAAAAAAAAAAAAATATTTTTCAATTTTCATGAAAAATCGCCTACTACACGGTCCTACCGGGGTGGTGGTAAGGCAGGAAAAAAAGGCAAAACGAGATGGGCGTTGTAAGGAGCTGGCGCGCTTTAAATAGGTTAAAGGGCCATTCTTCGCTGTGCGGAGATGTCTTGTTATCATCCTTCTTCCATTGGAAACAACACTCTTCGTGTTAATTTACTTGTTAATTGTGAAAGCGGGTCGGGCAACAAATACTGTGGTGTCAGATAAGGCTCGATTGTTGCATAATCCGGTACGGGATTGTCGACGGCGCCCGGATTCATCGCCCGTGTGTTGGAAATCGTATCCAGATATTCATTAATCATTTCATATAAAAGCTGGGATCGATCATCGTGATCCAGATCGGCTTCCGACGCCACACGAAGCAAATCGGAGAAGGGTACTCTACCTCGACGAATCCATTCAATAAAAAGGATCCATATCGCTGTGTAGCGCTTCCTCGAGTCTCGAGGAAGCAATGCCGATAGAAAAAAGAGCATGTCCGGAAATTCCAGGTGCACAAAATTCGACATCTCACTAATAAAACAAAGCATTATATCTTCCCGAAATTGGAGAATAAAATTCAGGAAAGGAGAAAACAAAGACAAGAGCATGGGCATAGTCATCCGATGGATTTGTAGAGATTGCCATTGTCGAGCGAAAAACATAAACCAAGTATACTCACGAACGTGTTGACGAGGTTCTTCTTCTATCCATGGAATAATTTCTGCAATTGTCAAGGGAGGCTGAAAAATACCCCCATTCATCATGTCGAGGAGAACCTCGGGATATTCTTCCACCCGGGAAAACATCTCTTTCAAGTTCATGTCCAAGTCCTTGATACGATGTTCCCCCTTGATTACCGACAAGACCAATTTCTTCTTTTCACTTGGTTTCATAGGACGTGAATGCCTCAATACGTCCAAGATACAATCGGTTTGCTTTTGGTTTAGATTCAGAAAGTGCAACAAATAATTTTTCAAATCCATTCCTTTTTTTTCCAGAAAAGAAAAAAAAGATTATACTTTCCGAGTTGGTTCTTTATACCAACAGATAAAAAGCAATGCGGTAAGAATAAAAACCAACAGCACGCAAATTTCCGTCAGGGCATGTAATGGAAATCCTTGACACAGGGGGCATAATCTTGATTCCAACGATACCAAAATCATGGCCAAGATGATAAAAATAGCAATGAAAATCAAAAAAGGATTGAATCGAGAAGGAGCATGCGGGATCATCAGAAGAACGAGATATAGTGCAATGGACACTCCCGACACAATCATCCATGTCCCGCGTACCGTCGTCCATAGATAGATATCCAGGAACAGGAGAACAAACAGAAATAATAAACTTGAAAAAGATTGAAGATAACCATGCATATAATCAAAAACAGCAAGCGCCACAATAATTCCATAAAAAAGAGCATGAGTGATATTTATCTGAACTTCTTTCGCCAGCCATCCATGTCGGGCATGAGAGAGAACATGCCATGATTCAAAAACAATAAAGCTTACGAGCAGGCCAAAAAGCACTGGATGTTGATAAAGCAAAGATCGATTAACTATACTAATCCATAGAAGAACTATCACGGTAATGAAATTGATGCTCGCAGAAATTGGTTGCTGGATCCAAAAGGGCTGTAATGTCTCACAGGTCGTTTCAAAATAAAACGGATTTTTCATTTTTATTTTTTGCCATTTTTTTTTTAAATGGGTGTTCTGGTCTAAAAAAAGAAACGCCTTGATGCAAATCATCATGGATAACGTCCCCGAAGAATTCATTATCGAGATTTCTTCCTTTATGAACGACAACGATGTCGAGATGATGGATTCGAAACTCGATCTCTATGATATCGTCAACAAGTATCTGGAAAAAAACCAGGGAGACGATTCCTTCATGATTGTCGACGTAGGGGATATTATTCGACAATACAACAAATGGAAGAAAATGCTACCGCGTATCACGCCTTTTTATGCCATTAAATGCAACCCTTCTACCATCGTCCTCGATCTTCTTCACAAGCTTGGATGTTCTTTTGATTGTGCCAGCAAGAATGAAATCTCCCGAGTTATCAGCATCGGAGTCGATCCCGATCGGATCATCTTTGCCAACCCCTGTAAGATGATTACTCAGATCAAGTACGCCCGAGCCAACGACATTGATCTTCTTACCTTTGATAGCTCCCACGAGCTTTACAAGATCAAACTCTATCATCCCAACGCCAGACTGCTTCTACGTCTCAAAGTCGATGATTCCAAATCCATGTGCAAATTTAACAGCAAATTCGGCGTCGAGTTGGAAGAGGTCCTTCCCATCCTCACGCTGGCTCGACAACTGGATATCGATGTCTGTGGGGTTTCTTTCCACGTTGGAAGCGGATGTCGTGATGCACAGGTCTATCACTCGGCGCTCGAAATTTGTTCCCAAGTGTTTCAGATCTCCGCGGACGATGTACAAAAGCCCATGAACACCGTGGATATCGGGGGTGGTTTCCCTGGAATCGATGTCGGAGAGATTCAATTCGAAACCATCTGTGATGTGATCAATACCGCCATCGACGAGTTTTTCCCCGATCCAAATATCCGTCTTATCGCCGAACCCGGACGATACTTTGTCTCCAGCTCGCACACGCTCGTCGTCTCCATCATCAACAAGAAAGAAATCACTGACAAACAAACCGGTGAACTCACCAATATTTATTACATCAGCGATGGTATCTATGGAAGCTTTTCTGGGATTCTTTTTGATTACGCACAATTGGAACTCCTTCCTTTTAATGAACGAAATGAAAAAACCTTTCACAGCATCGTCTTTGGTCCTACCTGTGATTCCCTGGATATTATCTCTAAAGAATGTCAGCTACCCTCCCTCGCCATCGGAGAATCGATTCTCATTCGTAATATAGGTGCCTATTCTACTGCCAGCGCCACCGAGTTCAACGGGTTTACCAAGCCCTACTGTTATTACATCATGTCCTAATGCTGAAAGCTTTGTACACGTGTCCTGAAATCTTCCTCGGCCTGTTTCCACAGCCATCCACCCGAAAATCGACATTCCGGATCAATCTCCTCGTTGTCCGAGGGTGGCATAAGCGCAACAAAATCACGAATCTCTTCCAGCACCGCCTTCTTCTCGACACGGACAGAGGCCTTGACCGTCTGATGCTTCTGCCATCTCACGATTCCATAGATAATATGGTGATGAAATGCGTCCCGATCTTCGGGGACATTTGTCCACAGCAGGAGCGAACCGTACGATGTCCCACGCATACGGATGGGATGAATGGCCTTGGGAGGACGATGTCTTATTCTGGAATCAAAACCCGGGGATCGATCCACTCCGTAATGTAGAGACCACGTCTGGTTGTGGTACACGTCATCAAAATAACGCGACTCGGATAAAAAGTAATCTTCGTCAGCGTCAACACCCCCATCCTCATACTCATCCCCCCATTCAGTAACCTTGTTCTCTGGCCACTCATACTCCACAGGAGCCGTGTAGAACCTGTGCATCAGCTTGGGACCGTAAAGGATAGGCTGTCCTATGAAAAACTGGCGACCCCGATGAATCATCGATCTGTCCAGATCGACCGCATCCACCCTTACAGCAATCTTTTGTTGCGGTTGCAGAGCTTGCTTTTTCTGGGGTAGCGGGGTCGGTATTATTTTCTTTTCGATGCCCAGTGTCGATAAGAGGATTTCCACCGGTCCCAGGTCCGATTTAGCATACGCGGGAAAGAGCGGACGGAGATGACGAAACACCCTCTTCCAATCCGAGACGAATTCTCGGACATTTTTCTGATTCAGAGAGATACTGCTGGCGGCATCTCTCCATGCCTTGCCATAACACAGAATCGAAAGAAGAAATCGGGCAATCGTCACCAGCATATCTCCCTCGTAACGCACATCCTCGGAAAATCGTTGAAGACGCTGGATGGCCGGATCCATTCGTGCCATTCGACCCGACTTGTCGCGCGAATGGGGATAATAGACCCAATTCACAGGCTTCTTGTCATACTGCTCAATCACAAGAATAAGCAGTGCAATCCACATCGTTTCCTGTCGAGACATCTTATGGGACAGACGCGTCAGATTCCAGAGAAGCGAGCCCGCGATGGTTCGCAATCCACAAGCCTCGAGAAACACGAGCTTATCTTTGGATGTGTGGGTACCAATATTCAAAGAATCCAGGAACAAAAGATTGCCACACATGTTCGGTCCAAACATCCGGACCGCATCCGATCCATGCAAAAGACATCGAAGCGCAATAGGATCCATATCATGAGCCTCCGTGCTGAATTCGTTCAATCCATTGAATATCTCTTCTGGCATGAGCCGGTACACCGTTCCATCCTTGGTCCTCCCCGTCCGTCCCGCGCGCTGAATCAACGACATCTTGGATGCACGCTGGATCACTGTGTAGTTGGAATTCTGTACCCGACATTCCAGGCCCGAATCGATCACTACATCCAGATCAGGAATCGTAATGCTGGATTCCGCGATATTCGTGGCAATCGCGATATATGATGGTAAGACGCGTAGCCGTTGCTTTACCTCTTCCTTCTCCTCGGGTTCCAATCCCCCATGAAGCACAAGAATAGGACATGAGCCCATGACTGAGGTTGGTGACAGTACTTCGGGCTGTTTTTTTCTGATCGATTCAATCCGCCGTTCCATGTCGTCACATTCCTCGTGGGTCGGGGCAAAGATCAGAACGCGTTGGACGGAAGGGTGGAGAGTCGTCAATCGCTTCGTTGCCACATCGATCATCGCTCGCCGATCCACATGGAAGCCCGTACAGGGATTCGGTGGCTCATAATGGATATTGATCTTGTATGGGCGAAAATCCTGATAGGAAAGCACATGAAGCTCGGGAAACGATTGCTGTAAGTAGGCAATGGGTAGCGTGGCGCTCACAAAATAATATTTGTGATGATGGCGTCTCTTGGCCATCCGCATGATCTTGCGAATGGCATAGTATTCCCGAGAATCCACATGGGCCTCATCCAGAATGATGGTTCGAAGATGATGCAGACCCTGATGCCGAATGAAATAATCCACGGCCTTGGAGGCATTCATAATCATCATTTTGTCCGTTGGCTTCTTCTGGACCAACCACTGTTGGCATGCAAACTGCGTCGGCATGATCATCAACGTCCTCGATCTTTCGCGAAACATGTTCACCAAAAGAGTGGTCTTTCCCACACCCGTAGGGGCCTCGATACCGACAATCTCCCTATGAGGATCAAGATTCTGCAAATCATGGAACAAAGTGGTAGAGAACTCCTTGGATCTCTCCGGTAGTGTAAAACTGCTCGTCGTGGTTGTGGTCATCATGGTCATGTATGTGTCTGAAAAATTTGTTTGAAAAAAAAAAAAAGAATAAATTTTCCTGACTGTCTGTACTTATATTGTCATGATTGGAATGAAGGTGAAAAGAATATTCCACCTTCAGTTTTTTTTATATATTAAAAAAAAAAGCGGTGTAGGGGGAAAGTGCTTAACGAAGATACTCGGGAGTGTCCTCCAGCATGCTCTGAAGAAACTCGGGAAGATCTTTCTTGTTGAACTGAGTTTGGAAAGGATTAAAAGTACCCTGGACACGAGGGTTTCCCATGGTGGCGGGTGCGCCTCCGATGGGACCTCCCAGAGCGTTCATCGCACCGCCACCACCAAATCCACCACCAAATCCACCACCACCAAATCCACCACCGCTAAACACCCCACCGCTCATGGGAGCAAACTGCATACCAGAGAGCACTTCCGGGAAATTCTCCCATTGTGCCGAGCCGAGAGGCGTCGCGCTGGCAAAGACAGGGTCCACAACTCCTTCTTCCACCTCCTCCTCCTCTTCCTTGTTTTCCTCCTCCTCCTCTTCCTCCGCCTCGGGCTCCTCGGTCCGGGTCGAATAGTGTTCAAAAGAGGAAGTGGCACCAAAGGCGTTGCCACCGAGAGGCGTATTGATTTTGAAATCAGTTACACCAGACACCTGGTTCCTGAATTTTTGGTCAAAAAGATAGTTGTTGTTCATGTACTGGGCAACATCCGTCTTTTGTTGTGAAGAACCGGTCGCTGGGAAGTTAAAAGAAGAAGGATAATGTTGCGAGTTTTCCATATTTACGATGTTGCTTTGCTTATTTTAATAAATACAATGAAAAAAAAAATTTTTTTTTTTTCATTCTCACTGTACAAAAAAAAAAATTTGGAATTCTTTATCATGAAAATTCTGGAAATTTCTGATTATGACAAACATTATCACGCTCTTCTCTCTATCCTAACCCAAAAGAAAGAATCGCAATCCAGGGAGGATTTTTTACGCTTTGTTCACAGTCTCTCGGATCATCATCAGGTATGGGTTCTGGAGGACACCGGTAGGATCATTGCCACTATTACTCTCCTGATCGAAAACAAGACCATTCATGGCGGTTCCAAGGTTCTTCACGTCGAAGACGTCATTGTACATCCCGAATGCCAGCGACGCGGACTGGGAAAAAAACTCTTGCAAAAAGCCATCGATACCGCACAAGAAACAGGATGTTACAAGATTATACTTGATTGTACACCCGAGAATGCCCCTTTTTATGAAGCCTGTGGCTTTCTTCAGAAACAAGTCCAGATGAGTCTTTATTTGCCATCATAATGTTTTTTTTTCCAACCATCCGAAGACGATGTTATATTCTTGTTAGCTCAAAGGAATCTCAATCAGTCCTGTCCCCCAGAGCAGGACCTTGGTAGGACATCCTGGAGAGCATTCTTTATACCGCATCACTCCCGTGGTAGAAGTTTTTGTTGTCGATTCTCCACATATCGTCGTAAAGGTATATTCGCCAATGTAATATACGGGGTGAAAGTCTGCGATCCCAGTCACATCCACGGGACACTCGGAAAGTATAGTGGGAAGCGCCTGCTGGATTTTATACACGTACTCTCCCGCTGTGATACCGGACAACGGCGGTGTACAGGCTTGCTGGGGAGTGTGACTGCTTAACTCGGGATTAAGCAGAATCCCGTTGATCGTAATCAAAGGGACGAGAGGGATCTGATAATTTAGACGGATCTGATCATGAGACAAGATAATTACGTTGCCCGCGATTTCAGGACTGGTTTTACCCTTGATAAAATCATCAATATCATATTTGTAAATGAATTGGTATTTGAAACTGTTTTGTTCCAGCTCCAGATACGTTGTATTTCGGGAAGAAAGAATACATGGGCTTGTGGGATGAATTGTTTGAACCTGTTTCTTATCGGATGAAAAAAGAGTACCCAGGGTCTGAAATATATAATTGGCGGTAATGGGCTGGGGAATCGAGGACATACTAACTTTTTGATCTTGAATGACGTCTCGTCTACTATATTATATCTACTTTTTTTTTGAGGGGTGAAGATGTTCTTGTATTTTTTTTCGAAAAAAACAAAAAAGATAAAAAAATATATTTTTCCTATTTAAGCACACGAATTTGAAGAAAAAAAAAAATTTTTTTTCTCATGGACAATAGCAACACTTCGTATCTTTTTAAATGCAAGACCACGGATGCTTATATCTTCAAGACGTTGACCGAATTATTGCATAATATCATCAAGACGGCGTGTTTTGAGATCACGCCCAAGGGGATCTCGATGAGAATGATGGATAGCAATCGGCGCACGCTGGTGGATCTTCAATTGGGTGCGGAGAATTTCAATCTGTATTATTTTGCTGAATCGATTGAGGGACAGGTGCTGAACATCGGTCTCAATATGAATTATTTCTACAAGATGCTCAAATCCATCAAGAAACGGGATCAGCTTATTCTGTTCATCGAGGAAAAACAGAGTCTTGATCTGGGAATCCAGATTGTACCCAAGGATTTCTCCCGACTGACCATCAGTTATGTCAAGATTCAGAATATCCAGAATCTGGAGATTGCGCTACCAGACAAATACGAACACTCGATTCTTGTTTCATCGAATGAATTCAGCAAGATGTGTAAAGACATGTTCAACATGTCCAATACGATTTGCATCGCGGCCAAAAAGTACACCATTGGATTCTTGTGTAATGTGGGCAGTGTTTATAGTCGACAGGTAATTCTTGGAGATACCGAAGCACAGCGCATGAATTCCGAGGTCTCGGAGAATGATTTCTCCGAAGATTATGATACCGAACAGCTTTCTCGTATTCTCAAGGTCGCTGGGCTCGCTCAGAATCTCAATATCCATTGCGTCAAGAATATGCCCTTGTTGCTTACCTCCAAGGTCGGGATCATGGGTGACATTAAGATCTTTGTCAAGTCCAGGAGACAATTAGAAGACGAATCCCAGACCGAGGCCATCAGCTAAATAAAAAAAAAAAGAAAATATATATCTCGACCATCCATAGAAGAGAAATGAAGCCATTGTATGTCTTTGGAGACTCCCATTCCAGATGTTTTCAGGGTCATGCCAGGAAGGTATTTACCTTTGCAGCTGCTTCTGCCAAGGGTCTAAACAATCAACATTCCGCCTCTCACACGCATCAAAAGATCCTGCACGCCATTCAACAATTACCTCAAGAAGAAGAAGAAGCGTCTCTCCTCTTTTTCTTTGGAAAGGTGGATATGGATTTTACACTCCATTACAAATACAATCAGGATGCGGTCGTCGATTATCCTTCTTATATCCACAACATTGTCCATTCCTATATTCATTTCTTGACCACCATTGCCAAGGCTCATCCTTCACGACGCATTCTTGTCTGTGAGATCCCGATGCCCCATATCGTCAATGATGATGACCTCGTAAAAATCATCAATATTGAGAGTCATATTGATTACATCAATTCTCATCTTGGTGAGAAGGAAAAAGTCTCGACCGAGGGGACATGTACCAAGGTATTTCCTTGCAAAACGCGTATCTATTATTATTTCTTGTTCAACGAAGAATTAAAGAAACAATGTCTTGCTTCTGGATTCCGTTTCCTGGAAATCAACAAAAATTTTGAATGGAATTGTATCATTCCTCCCCAATATCTTCCCGAGCATAAATTAGATCATCATTTGAAGGATTGTATCGGGGAATTGTACATGAAAGAATTTTTGGATTCAGCGCCCGACGGATGAACATCCAATGATACGATTTCGGATCGTCAGTGTCGTCGGCTGGAGTTGGTGCGAACCGATCTGATAGGAAGAAGATCCATTCCTATTCCGATCGAGGATCGCGGTGCGACACACCGGGTTGTATTGTAGAATACCAGTGCTACCGCTCTGTTCATTCCATGTCGCGCTGTTCACCAGTACCTGGCCTACACCAAAACGCAGGTTCCACACCTCGTTATAAAATTCGACAATAGTCACTGTCATAGTCCCATTGTTGGCGATCGGGTCCCAGCACAGCGTGATGAACACGGGAGTGATAAATTCAGAAGTAATCAAGGAAGGGCATGGATCACAAGAAATTTCTGGACCTACCACGACCACATCGCCGGTAAGATTGGTGTATCCACCACGCTGTACACCAGTCCACACCAGGACGCCTTGTTGCTGTAATTGACAATACAGAGAAGACATTTTCTATTTCATAAGCAATATTAATCCCTCTTTTGCAAAAACAAAAACAACTCGAGAGTTTTTTTTTTTGGCATTAAGCGTCCCAAAGGTCAGCCATTTATAGATGCTGGATCAGGGTAACTTGTCTTTTTTCTTGGTCAAGAGCCAGAATCTTGACGTATTGCAAAGAACAGCAACATCCAAATCCGTTGCTGTTGGTCACCGTGGCTTTTTGAGTAATGCCCGTGGGAAAGAAAATAGAAGTATCGTTATGTGCACCGCTGGCGCTTACATTTTTACCATCATTAAAAAACAGGGTTACAACGTAGGGATTGTACGTCACCGTATTTGTAGGTGTATTCAGATTGTATACGGTCGCGTTATACAATACCTGTCCCACAGGAGTCGTCAGTGCAATATCGCTGTACAAGATATACTTTTCAATTCCAATTGAGGCCGTGTCCTCAGTGATTTGGGCGGTGGTCAACGGTGAGCGTGTCGTAAATTCAATTAGATCCGCTCGTGTGTAATAATAAGTAGGCAAGGGCAACATAGATAAGTAAAGCTCTATCTCTCGAACAAGATTTTATTTTTGTCTTTTTCAAATGGTCTTGCGCATGATATTTTCTTTTATTTTTTTTTTTGGTTCCCTACAACACCTATCTCCACTTGTCTTGTTCTCATGCCTTACCGCCACCCGGTACTACCATGGGATGGGTATTTCGTCGGGTAAAAACATGTTTTTTTTTTAGAAAGACTCAAAAAAAAAAAAGTATCTGAGAATTTTTTATTTTTAATTTTTGAAAAAGAAAATAAAAATCCAAACACTTTCTATTTTGGATTTTCAAATTTTGAAAACACAAGTTTTCTTCTATGATACAACCCCTCCTCTACGCGGAGAGCAGTGCCTTTAAACTATTTAAAGCACGCCAGTTCCCAAAGACGCCCAGTTCCCTTACACCGAGTATACAATTGACAAATGCTCCTTATTATTACCCATGTAAGGTAAAAGGTTTCCTAAATGTTCAAACGGCTGGTACATTTAAACCTTATTTTATAACGGATGTTCTAACCGGCTTGTCTGTCCCTCAATTTATCATCCTAATGTTTTTTCACTATGATTCTAATAACTCAATAGAGCATTTTTTTTTGTTGTGGATAACAAAAAAAAAAACTATGCATGTAATAGATTCCGTCGTTTTGGGCGTTTTATGGTCTGGTCTAATTATCTGGGGATATCTGATTAATCTTAGACCTCGTATTTGTAAATACAACCTCTTGCAATCCAAACGTCCCAACGTCTTGTCAAGGATTCGTGGTGGTAACAAGAACCCCAAAATTCTCATCAGTCTATGGAATCTTTTCCATGTGTATATCTATATCTGTGTGTCATTTACTCTTCTCTTGTGTTTTCCTCAACGATGGATAGAAATCATAGTCGGCTTGTTGATCATAAGCTTTGTGTTTGAAGTCATAGAGATCCCGTTTCGTCAACAGGACTGGACCGACATGATTTATAATTTTGCGGGTATCCTTGCAGGATTTTCTATTTATCATGCTTGTACCATGTCTCATCCACAAGAGGCACCAGACAATAATCGATGGACGGTGTGGCTGTTGCTCGTCTTGTTGATCTTAGGAGTGTTCTGGATTTGGAGGGTTCTCCGAGATCGAGATACAAAATCATAAAAACCTTATCTCGAAATATAGAACTACCGCGGGAATTCCATGTGTCTTTTTTTTTAATAATTTTTTTTTTCAAACAAACTCTTTTCCCTACAAAAAAAAACCAACAGAATCATGTTCTCTATTGTTTTCTTCTTTCTTTGTCAATGCCTCCTTCTTTTTCTTACCATCGTCGTCTTGGTCGCGATT
>Ga0214919_10000881_pt1 | contig 50876 bp, 56 predicted proteins | sample LL1503_MetaG_FD_177994 | JGI IMG/M metagenome (GOLD analysis project Ga0214919, IMG submission 177994) | Freshwater microbial communities from Lake Lanier, Atlanta, Georgia, United States - LL-1503 | ecosystem: Environmental > Aquatic > Freshwater > Lake | place: USA: Georgia | collected...
CTTTCCTATGACGGAAGATGGTCAAGTAGTGCTCGTAAAGCAGTTTAGACCAGGCATAGAACGAGTAGAGTTCGAACTACCAGGAGGTATGATAGACCCCGGAGAAAAGCCTTTTAGAGCCGCTGAGAGAGAACTATTAGAAGAGACTGGATATGAAGGCAATATAGAGTTCTTATCAAGCCGTAGCTATTCCCCATATTCATCTGGTCTGCGACACGTGTATATATCTACTGGATGCAAGAAGGTAGCTAAAGATTTAGACTTGGATGATAATGAGTTTTTAGAAGTTGCCGTTGTAGATATGGAAGACTTAGAAAATCTTTTATTTGATGGAAAAATAAGAAACCCAGATGGAGCCTATATGGCATTACATCATCTGGGTCTTCTTAAGATACGTTTTTGATTGTTAAGATTTGGTCTATGATGCACAGGTATAGTTTTGTCTGATCTAAGTAAAGCGTTGAAGTTTTTGCGGAACTTGTGATCTTGTTTTCCCAGTAAGGGATCTTACATCTGGTGTATTATGATGTGGGGCTTTACTGGGGATATCACTTTGTGCTTCTTGTGCTTTGGTTATTTCTTTTTCTATTCTTTTAATGAGCCATCTTTTAAAGGAGATTGGAAAGTTATAATACGTATCCCAATCCATACCGAAATAATAACCTAATAAAAAGAATGGCTCTAGAAGAACGGTTTCTTTATCGCTTGAAGTTAGGCCAAAAAAAGTTAGCGCCGAAGGGCAACGTTACCTCCTCGAAATGATCACAATTGTTGCATTTGAAATCGATTTTCATATCAACGCCGGGTTCATGTGCATCGATATGTTCACGAAGAAGTAATGAATCACGAGCTGGCATATATTGAACGAAACGTGAAATAAGACTCTTATTGTCATTTCCGTCAATAGAGGTTATACAGCGAAGAAGTCTAGCGGTAACAAGATTTGAGTTTAACAAGCCTTTCTTCTTACGGGTTTCCATTTCAGAAACTATTTCTTCTTCCTCACGACCATTCAAAAATTTAAATGTCACTTCTTTCTTAGATACCGGTAGTTTGAATGCAAATGAATTTGCATTTGGAGATACAGGTTCAAGGGTAAGTGGCTTAATTGGCAAATTATTTAAGTCGATTTGCAATTCATTCTTGAATTCACATGATGGACAAGTATATAGTGGCTCATATAGAGCACCATATCCGGATGCACGGATTGCAATCATGAGAGCATTTCTATCTCCGGATAATAGCGTTTGAACATCGATATTCTTATTAATCAAACATGATTTGATTAGTTCTGTTATAACGGTTCCACGCTTAATAAGAGCCTGAGACATTAGAATGTCTTCTTCTTTGGCTGTCATGCTACGATATTCAACTACATCTGCATTACATAGTGGATGTCCTAGCGGATATACTGTTCCCTTAGATGGCAATGGCACCGCATCTACTGGTATCTCAACACCTAACTCTTGTTTGGCGTATTGTTGAGCATTAATTGGCTGACCCTCTCCATTGGTTCCACCAGGATTTTGAGATGCCATCTGCGCTGCTAGCATTGCGTTACGCAAATCTCTGTTATCTGTTTCTGACATTATTTCTTCCTCCAATTGATATAACTCTTCAATTGTATAATGACAGCTTAGAATGTATAAATGAGAATATCTAACGAATTATACGCTTGGAGGATTTCCAACAATAATCTTTGTTTGGTCTTGTCCAGCAATGTTTCTTGTATACCAACCATTGCCATATGCAATCCCATCTGGATGCTTTCCATGCCATATGAGGTCTTTAATTTTAGGTAATAACTTTCTTACCGTTTCTTCATCCTCAATAGTTGGCATTCCCATCTTACTTACAAGAATGTTTGCAGGCGCTCCAGAAACTTCTATCCATGAACCATTTTGATTAAAAAATGTATCCATCATATCTCTTAGTTTAGTCTTTGATTCTGGACCACCATCTGTTACAAGAGCAGAAGCCTTTTTAGAACCTTTCCAATCAGTATAAAGAATACCAGCGTCAGGTTCAGGGTCTTCATCAACATCAGACAAATAGAAATCTGTAAATCGGTTTAGGACGCCCTCTGGTGTATCTGCACCTGGGAAACCACCCATACCTCCATAAGTTTTATTAACTAAATCAGAAACGTCTGGAGCTACAGTTATAGCCGTATCATTATTTGTTGCAACGTTAACAACATCTCCCTTTTTTGCTGGAGCCAATTTAGTAGCAATATCTTCTATTATTAAACTGATATATTCTTTTATTAAAGCGACTTCTTTAATAGGAGGATTGCCAACAATTATCTTGGTAGATTTTTTACCATTTGGCAATGTTCTCGTATACCATCCATCGCCATAAGATATTCCATATGGGTGTTTGCCATGCCATTCAATATCATTAATACCAGATAGCAAAGTTCTTACTGTCTTCTCATCATTAACTGTTGGAAGATTATATTTGGATATTAATACGTTAGCAGGTGCTCCTGATGCTTCTGCCCATGCTCCAGGCTCATTCAACAATTTTTTCATTAATTGTTTTACAGCTTCCTTGCCAGGACCAGTTCCATCATGACCTACTCTGGATAACTTCTTTGAGCCGCCCCAATTAGTATATAATATAGCGGCATCAGGTTCCGGATCATCATCTACGTCCGTTATACCCATATTTGTAAAACGTTTCAATACGTCTTCGCCAGTATTATTTGATTCGGCTCCCATAGCACCATATATGTCATTAACCATTAGAGCTACATCACCAGCTACTCTTTTTGCAATATCGTCACTAGTTGAGATATCTGCTAATTCACCCTTTTTGATAGGATGAAGCTTACTTTCTTGCTCCAGAATAGTTTTAATATATTCTTTCAACAAAGACATTTCATTAATATCTTTTTGTCCGACTTTTAAAACGTCCAAATAATATTGTTTTACTTTTGCACGTTCTTCATCACGAGTTAACTTGGCGTCAAAGAAGATATTAATAACCATATCAGGAACCGGGCTATAACCCTTTTTACGGCTTTCTATTTGCTTCAACCTCTGTAGGTAGCGCCAAGTTTTAATGGGCTCAAAATCCTTTTTAGAGGCTTTTATAATAAGCTTTGCAATCTTATGAGCGTCTGAGAATAACCTAGGATATCCTTTACGAATACGCTCATATTGTTTCATTGATTGTTCTATCATATCCATATGCTATAAATAGAAAAACCCAGGAGAACTCTCCCAGGTTTTCTACGAAAGGATAACTGTATTTGTAATCAGAATTGAAGAACGCAGTTATCGAAGCGAATAGAAAGCTGAATATCTGCTAGATCGTTGCCATCATAAGCCATATCGCCAAAGTTGGCAGACTTACACCAAGCACCTTTGATATCCCAAAGTTGAACTACAGTTCCGACTGGATCTAACATCTTGATTTGGATATCACGCTTATAGAAATCAGAATAACCTGCACGACCAGAAACGCTTTCAAAGCAAAGACGTACCCATTCCATTACTTGTTGAGCACCGGATGGAGCAATTGGATCGTAAATTGTAACGTTCATTTCGCCCCAGGTGCCTTTGCCAGCAATGTAGCGTGTGCTGTTGATCCATGGAATAGCACTTTCTTCAAATGTCATTTGTGGACGTGCAGCAGACTTAATAAGGAACGAGTCGATACCTTCGATAGCGAAGACGAACCGATGCTTTTTAAGTGGTTCAAACTTTGTAGGTAACATATCTGTTACTGATAGTGTTTCGGCCATAATCTTTTACCCTTTTTCTTCTTATAAATATATTTCAATTCTGATTTTCTAAGAAATCAACTGCGTTTTCTGTCTTTGCCAACTTGTTTATCTTTTAAACCACGTCTTATAAGCATGAGATCACTTGCTTCAATTTCGCCGTCATCATCCAAATCAAGCTTATCTTGATCTCCATGCAATTCTTCTTCCATCCAGGCTTCTAATATACGTTCTACATGACGATTGTAATTTTCTTTCTTCATATCCATTGAAGGTGGAACTACAACATCTGGTTTGCTTTTTGGTTCAGATGAATTTGGAACGTTGGCACCTGATGGACTTGGAGCTCCTCCAGGTCCATTTGGCATTGACAATGCAACTTGTGTTCCAGTTACTGAGCCACCATCTGCTGGAGATGAAGTATCGCCCTCTTCCAAGCCGCCACCACGAATTAATATTACTTTAGAGGATGGAGCTTCCATTTCGTCGCCTATGTAACCATTAGACATACGTAGTGGTGCGCCTTCTTCAACATCCCAAGAACCACATTCGTCAACTCCATATCCGCATTCTTTTAATTCACGAACATGGTCCTCAGTTAAGATGCCATAATTTGTATATATAAATTTCATTGTCTATCAGCCTTGACCAAAGTTGGTTGGATTGTTGATTACGAAGTCTACGGACAAGAACTCGAGGGTACGAGTTGGTTGTAAGAAAATCTTACCACGGATTGTCTTATTCTCGAAATCAGCTTGAGTTGTGGTGCTAGTATCGATACGTACAAGGAAACGATCAACGCCCTTTTGTTCTTGTACACGCTTAAGTATTGGATTGACAAGCTGTGAGAAACGTGTAAGGGTTTCTGGTAGAGTTTGTTCGAAGAGAATTCTGTTCGAAACTTGACGAACTTGTCTACGAATAGATAGAAGAAGACGACGAACGTTTACACGATCAAGAGCTGATTGTTGTGCATACATCGTCTTTTGACCCCAGATTACCAAACCTTCAGATCCTGCAAAGGATACGATTGGATTGATATCAACTTCATAGAGGTCATCCATGTTAGTTCTGGAAAGTTCAATCGTTGAACGCTCTGTGGTTGCTAGACCACCTCTTGCGAAACCGGCTGGGGCAAACCATGGGAAAGCTACAGCATCGTTATAAGAGAAAGCACCAAGGACCGCAACAGATGGTGGTACTTGACGTAACGTGTTTGCTACGGTATCTCTCATAATGACATCTGGGAAATATGTAGCTCCAAAAGATGTATTGATATTACGATCACGGAAGTTGTTAATCGTATAACGTACAGATGGTACTTGATCTTCGCTGGCTACCAAAATGCCATCCGTGTCATATGTTTCTATGTCCATGATATAAAGAGCATCAAAACGATTTTCGGCTGTCTCTATAGCTTTATCTGTAATAGATGGATTACGTATACCAGGGATTGCAAATAGTTGTACATCAACTTCTGTAGCATCTGCTATTAGATTGAGTGCGGTATTATATGCTACTACAGCAGAACCATTCTGTTCACCACGATTTGCAAAATCAAGTTCTTCATTTATTGCTTTGTTCGTTAGATAACGCTCATCATAGTTGAAGATGTTGACGCCATCAAATCCGCCTTGAAGATATAGATTGAACTTACCAAGTTGACGGGTAGCTGGATCTGCTAGATCGGCTACTGAAAGTCTTCTTACAAGAGAACCTGTATTTGTAGTCACTTGTCCGTTTCTGACATAATTCCAGCTTACTGCTTGAGTAGTATCTGGGATTGTATTGTTTGGGAAAGTGGCCGTACTACCTGGAATTACACGATATTTGATTTGAATATTTTCAAGTGAGAAACCATTGTTATTAAAACGATCCGCATCAACAATCCCATTTTCAACAGTATCGATAGCTCCTTCATTATCCATTACCACAAAGTTTTGGTAATCAGTTTGGAAATTTGGGAAATAGCTAGCAAAGCTGCGAATGCTTGTTTCTGGTATTGTTGTTTTATTTGGTTCTATGGCAGATATTTTGCGCTCAAATTGAACGCCCCAATATAGACCCTTATCCGAAGTAGTATTTGGAGCAATACCACGAACAAGATTGTCACGGAATGGTATTGGCATCTGAACTGTTTTTCGGAATGGATTTGTTACGGCATACGTCGTTGCATCATTAAACCCAGCGAGTGGTACAGAACCTGAAGTTACTAAGTGAGCTGGTCCACGGAAACCAACCGGTAGAGCCGTTGGATCTACGTCCTGTGCATCAACCCCATAGGCAACCTCAACACGAATATATTTGGAGTTATTTGTGTAATCTCCTAGAGTGACAAGCTTTGAAGCTCCATCTTCTGTGTCGAAGTTATAAAAAGTATTATAATCTCCGATTACACGTGCAATATAATTTGGATTTGTTGGGTCTAATGATAATCCTCTATATTGTTCTAAAACAATTTTGCTCTTATCGCTATCTGAGAAATCTCTTACTAGAAGATCGAACGTTCCATAGAGATAAACGTCAGAAAGGCTTGGAGTAATATTTTCAATTGAGATTTTAACTTTATCGTTTGCGTATACGCCGTCATCCACAGAGTGAATACGGAAAAGATTAACTGGTTTGCCGCCGAACTTTTGTGAAGTTAACCATGGGCTCTTTGGAGTACGATAACGGTCTTCAAAGTTTTCATAGTTAGGAGCATATAGAGAACCACTATTTCTTGTTTTTGAACCAGTTACAAGGAATGCAACGTTTTCTAAACCAAATGTTGTACGTAGATTTTTAACACCATTATCAGTATTTAGGATAATGCCAGAACCTGTTACAACTGCTTGTGATGGATGAATAACCCAATCTGTTTGCAAGTAGTATCCGGCTTGTTCAAGCTTTAATGGATCTCTATTCATTAAAGAGCCAAAGTAGTTTGGAGCTTCAACATCAAAAGATGCAGTAATTACACTTGGATACATTGGATCGGTATTTGTAAGACCATTTACAAGCATAACGAATTCTTGTAATCCATTAAGAAGTTTGACAGAGCCGGTAACTGCACCTCCTGGTGTTGTTGTGCCTGTAGAAACGACATTTGAACTGCTAATAGAAGAAGATAACGTTAGAAGAGTACCACTAGCTGCGAAAAGAATGCCACGAACAATCGGAGCTCCATTTGCTGATAAACCAGCGTCTGTTAACATTGAAGAGCTTACTATGGTATTAGAGGCAGTTGTTTCATATTGGCTCATGAAAGCACCAAGGAAGTATGTTCTTCCAAGAGAGTTACCAAAAGTAGCATATTGAGAAGCGGTTAATTCGCCTGCAAATCCATTCCAATATTCTGGCAACTCACCGCCGACGACATAACCTGCTCCCTCAACCTTTCCACGATTTCCACCAGCAGCATCCGTATCAACAGTTCTAGCATTGCCTGCTCCGGCTCCAAGAACACGAATAAATGTAGCAGCTTGAGCGTTTCTTAACCATTCGGAAACCGCTAATGGACCAACATATATGTCATTAGTTGTTTCTCCAAAGGTTGCTTGAAAATCATTGTAGGTAGCTACGGTTGTTGGTACATATGCTGGTCCAGCTATAGAGGTACCAATCACACCAGCAGGAATACCAGAAGGCTGTATTGCCGTTGGTCCTGTTAGATTTATTGTTCTAGCCGAAACGCCTGCTGATTTGAACGATATTTGTGTCATTGTTGTTATGCCTTTTCTATTTTTTCAGTTACTAATATTAACTATTCATATCAACCGAATTGAACGCCTTCTCTTGTGACAATGAAGTCGAGGGCGATGAATTCTACTGCCTTGACTGGAAGTAAGTAAATCTTAGCATTCATTTTGTTATTCTCACGGTCGAGCATTGTATTATTTGTGTTATCGCAAACAACTTTGAATTGTCTCAAACCACCACGATTTTGTACTAGAGACAATATTGGAGTAACTCTAGAAATGAATTCATTATATAGAGCTGGAGTTAGTTGTTGCCAAATAAGCTTATTGCCGATATCGATTACTTGACGTTGTACGTCCATAATCATACGTTGAACGTTAATGCTGTCTAGTGAAGTGCCCGCTCCATCAAGTGTCTTTTGTGCGAAGATTACATAACCTTCATTTGGGAACTTAACGATTGGATTAACTCTTACTTGATAAAGCTTTTCACGTTCTCCTTGATTTACTCTTGTTCTCGTAAGGGTTACGAAGTTAAGGGCTGCACGATTAAATCCTGCTGGAGCAAACCATGGATAAGCTACCTTGTCGTTATAGCCGATTGCAGCGAGAGCAGCGACCGTTGCTGGTACTGTAATTCTCTTGTTTGTTTGCGGATCAGCAATAATGACATCTGGAAAATATGCAGAAACAAATGTGTTGTCGATAGAACGAGTATCGAAGTTATTGGCAGTTTGTTGAACGTCGATAAAAGACGATGTACCAAGAATTTCTCCATCAAATATTCTATCTCCAGAAGAGTTGTAGTTTGGAATGTCCATTAGGTATAGAGCTAAACCAAAGCCAGATGCTCTATCTGATGCATAATCCGTAACAAACGGTTCACGTTGACCTGGAAGTGATAGCAAGTTGATATTAGAAGCAATCGGATTTGTAATAATGTCTGTTGCTATACGATAGCTATTGATTTGATTATTTTCAATTCCAATGCCGTTTTGATTTGCACTAAATCCAGGGGATACAAATGCAGAATAAGCACCACCATCAACTTCAATTGAAGTAGATTTATCATCAAATCTAACAGCGTGTTTATCTAGAATGTTAACGCCATCAAAACCACCATATAGGAAGGTTGTAAACTTGGCATAGTTGTTGTATTTGTTGAACGTTATTGGTTGCGTACCTTCATGTACAAGGGATGCAAACGTAACAAATCCATTGACGTTATACGTTGTTGGATCAACAACTCCATTACGGATATATTGAGCTTTTCTCATTTGAGTACTGGCGGTACCAGTAAGACCTGAAATGTCATTAACGCCACTAACCGCAACTCTAGCTAAAGTAAACTTATTATTATTAAAATTATCTTTTGAAGAACCGGTTACTACCACGTCTAGCTTGCTAATACCAGCAAACTTTGTTGCCGCAGCAATAAAGCGATTTTGTTCGTTATTGATATTAACGTTTTCAACGTTGTTATTGTTTCTTTCGAACTTCACGCCCCAGAAGAGACGAGCATCTGTAATTTCTAGAGAACCGCTATTTCTAGTTACCTTATAACGATATGGAACTGGTGGGACAATTGCGCCTTCACAGCCAAATGTGTCTTGAGAACCAATGCCAACTAAACGGCGTTGTGAAGCGATTGAGGAGCTCACGTCGGTGAATTTTGGATTTGTATTCAATACGTCAACGCCACGGAAACCAAATGGAAGTACGCTTGATGGTACCATCTTTTGTTCTACAGCATCGCTGATTACTACACGAATATAGTTGGACTTATTTGCATACTTTCCAGAACGAACTATGCGGCGATCATCTGGATCTTCTACGTCGAAATTGAAGTATGCTTTTGCATCGCCAATAATCTTGCCAATGTAATTATCGCTATCTGGGTCAAGCGTTAGATCAGTAAATTGTTCGATAACTGCTTGATTAATATCAGTATCTCCAAATTGACGAACCGTTATAGCAAATGTTCCATATGGATATATTGGATTTGTTGAAGCTTGTAAGCTTTGAACTGATATTTTAATTTTATCGCTGATATATTGGCCATCATCCAATGCTTCAATATGGAATAAATCATGTTCCGTTGAACCATATGGTTGAGAAATGAAAGCTGGAGTTCTTGGGGTTGTATATCGTGTATCGAAACGACCATATGCCGCTAGGAATTTTTCATTTGGCAATCCGGACGTGGTAGAAGTATTCAAGGTTCCAGAAGCAATCAATACGCCATTGATGTTACTTTGAACGACTGTTGCAACTTCATCGTCTACTGCAAAATCAGCATATAAATAATGTTGTTCTTCTTCAAACTTTGAAGGATCTGTATTGAGAAGCTTTCCGAAGTAAAGATCGGATGTTGGATTAAAGGATGCAGAATATATTTTTACTCCGACAAATCCATCGTCAGTCGCATATGATGTACCAAGTGAGGTAGAAATTACAATCTTAAAATATGGTTCTTCGCTATTGGCAGGAGTTGAATATATTGCGGTATCATTTAATCCTGGGGTGAATGCTTCATTGCTGGCAGACATAATCATTACACGAGAACCAGAAGCAGCAAATATAACGCCACGAACAAGATTAACTCCCAAACTAGCATCTACATAGCTATTGTTATCTGTAAACATTGGGAAACCGGATGGTGCGGATTCGCCTGGTTGCAAGTCGTGACGAGCAACCAAGAACTGAACGGCTCCAACTGCTCGAGTACTATTTGCAACGGTACCCCATCCATTAGAAGCAGAAAGTTTAAACCCAGCATTTTTAACGATGCCGGCGGTTTGAGTGGCTGCAATATCAATAGAAGTTGTATTTGAACCGGCTCCCAATACCCTTATGAATGTAAGTGCATTACGGTTTTGTAAAAATTTTTCTACAGCATATGGGGCTGTCAAGTTTGGATTAAAACCGCCAAACTTGGTTTGGAAATCTGAAAATGATCCAAGAGTATATGGAATGAATGCTGGTCCCTTAACCGATGAACCAACTATACCAGCAGGTACGCCGTTAGGAGCAACTACTCTTGCGGTTAGATCGATTTCACGATCATAATAGCCTGGGAATTTAAAAACTTGATCTGGCATTTGGTTTATCCTTCTTCTTCAAATCAGCGTTGAAGCCTTTTCTTTTTCTAATTAGGGGTTACTACACCACTATTTCTTCATTTGGATGATATTAAATATTCTTCTAAAGTTTCAATATCTGAAGCTGCAAACACTGTTTCTCCCTTTTTTTGATTGACATCTAAGATAGATACGTATTTCTTATGCTTCTTTCCAGTTATTGGGTCAATTAAAGTCTTATTAAGAGCAAATTTTTGTAATGTAGTTTCAGTTTGTTTTGTTGCGGGGTCCATATCGATATCTGTTAATGTAAAACCGTCATTAGGAGTATCTTTGATTGGAGGTCTTTCCAAAACGTCTTTTGGTTGTATATCTCCAGCTATTGCAATATCAAATACTAAGTTTGGACAACTAATCGATCTTCTTACAGGAACAGCATTTGTAGGCGCTTGAGCAGCCAATAAATAACCTTTAACGTTAATATTAAAGGTATATTTTATAAGACGCTCCTCACCTTCAAACTGATCGATGTTTTCTCCATTGGAGAAACTGTCTTCTGTGTATGCAAGAAACCAATAACCTTTATCGGTTTCTAATTTATGCCCTCTAAACTGTGGAAGAAAAGAGGTCATATATGTTTGAATAAGATATGTCATGTGTTGGGTATAATTCGTCCAAAACACAACTTCATACTTCGCAGTAAAAAACTGTGGCTGCGGAATTGTTATTATCTCATATATGTTATTTGCAGATAGTCTATTTTGTAACAATCCACCTTGAACAACTTCCAATTCATTTTTATCATCGCCGGTAGGTCTATTAGAAGTTGGTAATCCAGAAAGAACGCTTTGTAAGTTCTTTAATCCTTGTTTGTTAACAAGGTTTTGATAATCTCTATCTTCTGGAGCTAATTTTCTTTTTATTGTTATAACCCCAGTATATTGGTTCATGCCTCTACCGGTAATATCATCAGGAGCTTGTTCTATAGCGGTCCTACGAATGGATATAGCTGGAAGAATAAGGACTTTATTTTTATCTCTTGGTGGTTTAAGACGTTTTGCAAGAGCAAATCTTTCACCGGTAGCAAAGATAACATATGGTTTCTTTACATTTTGCGGACCTTTTGCGGCGCTCACCATGAAAGTATTAAAACCAATAGTCTTATCAAATAAACGATGAATGGCAAAATCGATATCTTCTATACCAACTGGAGGGATAGTGAAATCTAAGCTTGGCTGATTTTCATAACCACTATCAAGATGATCTTTAGGATTTCTTGGGTCTTGTGGTATGTTCTGTCTTGTGACATTCTCTTTTGGGTCAACAGCCATATATCTAAGTATCAGTCTTCGTTATAGATATCTGTTGGTTCTACGTAAGTTGGACTATTATTATCAAAAGAACTTGCTTCCTCTGGTTTATGTGTAGGATCTGGATCCGCATCTATATTAATAATACGAGCGCCTTCGTCTAATGCTATTGGAGCCATATCTTCTGCCAATCTATTACGCATCTGACGTTTGTCCAACGTTTGTCCTTCAATATTCTCCGTAAGACCACGTTGTTGTTGCCAAACCTTAGTAACATTACTATCAATATACTTAACGCCTTGATCTTTAAGCATTTGTTTAAAGACGTTAACATCAAATTGACCTTTTCGTGCTACTTTGCCTTCTAACTTATAACCGGTTGTATATTCTACTTGACCGTATATGTTGTCTATAGGCACGAAAGTAACTAACTCATATAGTTGGTCACCATAAAGGAAGAAGTCGCCTTCATTAAGGTTATAGCCCTTGTCTAAGAGGTCACGGGCTTGAACAAACAACTCAAACTTATTGACTTGCTCATTACCAAATTGGTTCCATTTAGTTTCCCAGTTGGGTTGTCCAGCCATAACATCTAAACGAATTGGATTTTCAAATATCTTCTCAATTGCTTCTTCATATATTGGATGAATTTGGGTCTTCATCGTAGAAATAGGATAATAAATTATCTGTTGCCCAATTACGTCTTTTACCAATTCCTTGGTAATGTCATTGATAAACTGGATCTCTCGGCTTGTTATGAATAACCTTGACATATAGATAAATAGGGCAACCTGACATTATAATGTAATTTCAAACAGTTCTTGCAGCCGGATTTGATTGAGCTTTCTTATATCTATCAACAAATACGTTATATAACTCAAATAATCTTTTCATTGTATTTTCAACTTCGGCAGTATCATAACGATGTTTAAAGTCATCTGGATCTATATTTGTTAATCCAAGAGATTTTGAATATTCAGTTCTTATCTTTTTTGCCATCTTTGCTGGATTGGATATAATCTTTCCTTTGGTTACATATTTCGAAATTTCAGCAATCATAGTAACGCCCAGCTCTTCTTCATCTTCAAATGATTGATTGTATTTTATAGGCGGCAATGGAGCACGAAAAGGAACATCTGCTTGACTGTAATCAACGAAATTAAAAGGTTTTTTAAATTTTTCATAACCAACATAATATCTTTTACTAAGTCTGCCTGGTGAAAAATCGTCACCTAAAACCGCCCAATACGTATCCTTACCTAAATTCTTAATATCAAAATCAAATTTACTACTAACATTTTTTTCTTTTTTGTCAGCAAATATATCCATAAACCATTTTATATAATCGGATTGGTCCATATTAAAAGGTTTTGTAAAAACTTCTTGCGGCGGATTAAATTTAAATGCTCTTAAAAAAGCATCATTATAAAGCTTTATAGCATCTTTATCAAGCCGTGTTCTATTAAATTCTGTAGGAGTTGTAGAATATTGACCACTTTTCTCTATAGACTGTTTTCTTTTGCCAAATTTTTTAGCTAAATGTCCGGTAAAAGCATGAATAAGATCATGAGTTTCGTCATTGCCAATCATTTCAGGTTTTTTTAAATTCGGATTAAGATAAAGTTTGAAACTATTACGATCAGATTGAAAACTTACCCCAGCTTTTCTTTCTGTATCTGTTGCCATTGGAGCAGATTGTAGTTTTTGACCAGCATCTATTATGTCTATTGGAATAGCTCCAGGTAGCGCACCGCCCTCATATATCAATCTATTCATCGCTTGGGCTAAAGAATAAACCCCGATCATTGCAGGAGATAATTTTTGGATATCAATATCTTCTTCCAATTGCTCTTTGATTATAAGACGGATATATTCTTTTAATAGGTTCATATCTTCTTCTTCTAATTGGTAGCGTTCCACTTGTTATGAATAACCGGCTCATCTTTTAGTTCTTCTTGCTGGTGCTTTTTTAGTCGGACGTGCTGGGGCTTTTTTGGTTGGACGAGCTGGGGCTTTTTTGGTTGGACGAGCTGGTGCAGGAGCGGGAGCAGCAGGTGCTCTGCGAGGTCTTCTTGCTGGAGCGGGTTCAGGGAATGGAGAAGGTTCTCTTTTGGCTGCTAAACTCTGTCTGGCAGCGTTTAGTTGGGCTGGTGTTACCTGCTCACGATCATATATGTTCTCTGCCGCTTTCGCAGCTTGTTTACGAGCTGGTTGAGCGGTAGATAGACCAACCGTATAACGCTGCAACATTTGATTATATAACTCAAATAATCTCGTTAACGCTTTTCTTGCTTCTAGCGTATTGTATCTTAGTTTATATTCTTGCGGCTTAATATTTCCCACGTTAGTGCTTGGACTTGGTGCTTGTTGATATTTACTAAATATTTTATAAACAACGTTTTTAACGTCAATAGGTTGACCAGCTTCCACTTCATAACTAATAGCCATGTTAATGACATTTCCAAGCATTTCTTCGTCTTCCATGGATTGTTTCCAAGCAACTTTTCCAGGGCTACCTTTGCCTACTGTTGGTGCTCCGAAATTATCCGGATCTGCTGGATCAAGTTTAGCATTGGAGATATCAACATTTCCCCAAGATCTGTGTCCAAAAATACCTGGAAGAACGCCGCCTGGACCATATACAGATTTCCATATCGTATAGCCGATATATATGAAGTTATCTTTGTTAACAGTATTTCCGTATATTTTAACGTTCTTATTCTTAATTTTTGGCCAAACTGTTTTAACAAACCAATTGCTATATTCGGTAGGTTTTTTCAATTCAAATGTTTTTTCAAAAACTGAATATGGTAACTTATACCCAAATGTTTTTTCAAACTTATCCGTAAAATCCGCAATTTCATCTTTTTTCAAAGTTATTTTATTGAATTTGGAAGGAGTACCACCATATTGGCCAGAAGCCTCGAGGCTTTCTCTTCTTCTGGCTATTGCTTTGGCAAGGTGTCCAGTAATCGTATGCATAATATCATGAGTTTCATTATCGCCACTCATGAAAGTTCCTGCTTTAGAAGGATCAATATATAATTTGAAAGTAGAGCCGGTATGCTGAAGGGATACTCCAGAATTTCTTTCTGTATCTGTTATCATTGGAGCAGACTTTAATTCTTTTCCGGAACTAATAATGTCTATTGGCAAGGCTCCAGGCAATGCATCTCCCTCATAGATTAGCTTATTAATAGCTTGAGCAAGAGAATAAATGCCTAACATTCCAGGATTTAGACGTTTTAGGTTAACGTCTTCATCCATAGCTTCTTTAACAAGTAATGTGATATATTCTTTTAATAGTTTCATATGTTTTTGTCTTCTAATTGGTAGCGTTCCACTTATCATTATATATAGATAGAACAGAGGGGAGCTTTTGACTACTCATCCAATAAATAATGTATATTTTGGGGGGAAAGGCATATGTTGCAATAGTTTCATATTATTTTCTGCTCTATTTGCTTCAAGCTCTGCAAGTTTATCGTAGGTCAAGGCATCAAGTTTAGTGATAATGCCAGTATCACCAACCAATAAGTCTTTTTTATCTTCTCTTCCTTGAGCAAGTAGTTCATCACCGTTAAGAGTTAATTCTGCGCCTGGAATTGGGATTGTCTTCATCTTGGTTCTAACAAGTCCAAGAAGTTCTTTAGCAACCGCCAAAGTATAAAGAATAATCCAATTTCTACTCCATGGGTTGAGAGAAGAATACGTTATAAAGCCCGCAGGAATGTTTCCTGGGTTACTGACACCGAATAACACGGAGGACGGTGTAGCAGGATCCTGGAGGCTTCCAGACGCCTCTAATGAGCCGCTAAAGTATGTGCCAACAATGCCTGGAGCAGCCGAGGGTGGAAAGCCAACTCTTAACCACAATTTATCATTAAAGAATGGAATAAGATTATTTGGAGTTGGGAATATTCGGATACCAGTTCCAGATATTTTATAAGTATAATGAGAACGTCTTACACGAGAAGCCATATCTAACATTCCAGCTCTCAATACGTCTTCAAACAAGGGAAGAACGTAGAAACGTGTATCTGGAACGTAGCTTTCTACTGGAAGACCTGAAGCAACGAAATTAGATGCAAGATTGCTATTAAATACATATTGAATTGGAGCATAATGATATACTTCAAATATTTTCATTCTACCACGAACATCAAGGGAGCCGGTGCCCATATAAGCAGCAAGACGATTGCCTGCTTCATCTTTTAATTCTTCATATATATCATAATCTTGACGACCTAATTCCAATTTAATAGAACCAGAATAACTTTGAAGAGATTGACCGTATCCAACTTCTGAAGCATATGGCTCTGCTTGTCTTATGATGAATTCAAAGTTTGGTTGAACGTAGTTATTAATTAAATTGAGGTTATATTTGCCAGTAGCAGGGTCAATACTTCCGGTAGGGGTTCCAAGAAGAGAAGATAAATTTGATTTGGCTTGATATTCAATCATGACTGCGTTAAAGTAAAGGGTAGCCTCTTCAAAACAAGCCCAAATCATTTTCTTTGTCAATTCAACGCTTAATACGTCTTCTCCAAGCTTTCTTAAAACGAATGTAACGACTTTATCTGCATCATTTTGAAATGCCGTATCACTATCAAAAAATCCAAATGGAGTTGGGGACATTGTTGTATTAAATGTTGACATATTACTAATTAGTATGATATTATGAGCAATCAAATTTTAAAAACTTATATACATGAAATCATCAAAGAAACGTTGCAAGCTGGAAAGAAATTACGTATATTCGATCTTGATGATACTCTTGTAAAAACAAATAGCAAAGTTCATATTAAAAAAGCTTCGGGTGAGCTGTTAGATTTAAATCCAGCAGAATATGCGGTATATGAAAAAGAACCCGGCGATGAATTTGATTATTCCGACTTTCAAGGATTAAAAGATCCTAAAGCTATACGTTGGACAACAAAAATATTAAAGCTTGTTATTGCAAAACATGGAACTGACAGCGCAGTTATTCTTACCGCACGTGGAAGTGAAGAACCAGCTCGGGAATTCTTTCGTTTAAACGATATCCCAGAAATTCCTGTTGTTGCCCTCGGCAATAGCGATCCGGAAATGAAAGCTCAATGGATTAAGATGGTAGCTATGAAGTTTGGATATAAAGAGATTGAGTTCTTTGATGATAGTCCAAAGAATATAGCCGCCGTTCAAAGATTAAAAGTTCCTGGCGTTAAAATCATAGCTAGATTAATAAAATGAAAAAGGGAGCTTTCGCTCCCTTCTTCTTTTGTATTTTACTTTCAAATACCTGCTAGCTTACGCCAACGATTAAGATACACCCTCTCGTGTTCTTCGTTTATCATCTTCTTTATAACACGATAACGAGTAGCATCATTTTTTCTATGAGCTTCAGCTAACATTCTATTAAGCTTCATAAGTCTATATTCTTTGAGGCTTTGTTCTTGACCAGGAGTTTCTGGTGCAGCAGGAAACTCTTGATTTGGACTTTCAGGATTTGCTTGATTTTTTTCAAATTCTCCAGGTCCATACAAGAAAACTTCAGCAGGTACTTTGCCGCCTAATGCATTTTTAACATCTGATATGTTTTTTGCATCATCATCATAGAAATGTACTTCGTCTGGTTGTTGTTCTGGTGGCTTGCCATCAAAATATAACTTTTTAATTGCATCGCCCTTATTTCCGCCGCCTAGACCTTTTATTCCATTTGTTAAGTTAGCGCCTTGCGATGTCATAAAATCTTTTAAATCAGATTCAACAGACGGAGGATGAGGTTGTCCTGCGAAATCTTTTGGAATTCTTCCGGAACTTTCACCAGAACGAGCAGTAATAATTTGACTTGTTGCACCCGCAGGCAAGTTTTTAATTTTAGATAATGTTGAGTCGATTGGTTCTGCTGATTTTGCAGTAGATGAAGGGCTATAGTCAGCTACAATTGCTTCGCCAGCAAACTTCGGATCTCCAGGCGTTGGTTTGGTTGGAGAGACTAATACGTTATTAATTCCTTCACGTGCTTTAGCTAAACCGGCAGAATTAATATAAGCGGCGATACCATCAACGCCATCTGGTTGTTCAATCTGTCCACCTTTTGGACCGGTTAACATATAATCCTGTCCAATTCCCTTACTTGCTAACCATTGTTGCATTTCTTGTGGAGTTTTTAATGGAACACCATCACGATATACCATTATACCATTTGCATCCTTTGTAACACCTAATGTGTCATCAAAGTCAAATACGTGAACTTGCTTCTTTGGTTCTGCATCACCTGGAACTGGATCTCCAGCAGTAACAACACCTTTTTCTTCTTTACCAGAAGAAGGCGGGGTTTCTTGATCTTGCTCAAACAATTCTGTTAGCAAATGTTTTAATTTTAATTTCATTTCAGCCTCTTTTATTTATTCCAGCTAATAGTTTCCAACGATCTAGATCAAAACGGACGCTTTCCTTTTGAATATCGTAACCTGGCTTAAAGTTAATATCGCCGCTTTGTAATGCGGTAGAAAGTCCTTCTGAACCTGGCCCACCATCTCCAGTTCCTGTTTGTGGCATCTTTGGACGTGGGAATTTTCCTGCTGCTGGCAATGTCTTGCAATTGTGTGCCAAAGAAGCAGCACAAGTTCCCCATTGAGCGCCAGGATCCCCTGAAGGAACAACCGTTCCCGTATTTGCTTCATTTCCAACGTTTGCAAGACCTTCGAAGCCTTTCATGTTAATTTGTTCTTTTAAGGCTTGAGACATTTCTCCATAAGCAGACGCAGGAGCTACTCCACTTGCGCTAGCCTGAGCAATTTTTTGACTAGCTGCTGCTGGACCGGTTGGCTTGTTAGGCAATGCATTGGCTGCTTCTATTTCATCTGGAGTTGCACTAACAACTAATTTTCCTTGCAATTGCTTTACAACATCTAGAGTTAATAAAGTTGAGCCGCCGCCTGCAAATTTAGCTATGATGTCATTAAATCCCATGCCATATACGTTCATTCCTTGCTTAACGCCTTGCGTTGGAACGTCGCCTTTTGTTACTGCAATTGCCGCTTGAGTCATTTTTAATGCCATTTCTGGATCTGCAATGTTGATATTAATGCAAGCTAAAGTAACATCTGGATTAAAGACCATTGCTTGGGACCAACGGTGATGACCATCGATAACCCATTTTCCTCCTGCGGTTATAATAGGATCGTCGCCGCCTTGCCATGCGCCACCACTATAGAAAGCTGCTATTCCACCTGGATTTTTAAATGACCATCCAACGGAACCGCCTAGATCGATTTCGCTTTGAGTTGGACTTAAAGCTTTGCCAGCAATAGTAGTTGCTGAAACTTTAACTCCTTCATCACCCGGTGCTCCATCTTTTTTCCCAGCAGCCAAGAACGCACGAAGCTTTGGGTCTTTTGCCACAACCTTAAGTTGTTCAACGAATTGTGCATATGGAAGTTTCCATAATGCGGCTATTTTTTCTGCACTTACGCTATCTGGTGCAGCAGCATTTTTATCCGCTTCGGCATCAGCTTGTTCAAATAACCACTTAAGGGACGGACGACCTGTGTATCTATTATTTTTCATATCAACCTCTTTTTATTCCTGCTAAAACTTGCCAACGATCAATACTCCATGCAGCCTCACGAATAAGACTACCTACACGTTTAAATGCTTCATCTGTTTTTGTTGGTTTGCCTAAAGCATTGCCTAGACGAGTTAATATTGGAAGTAATTTTCTAGTTGGAATTGAAGATTTAAATAAATGACCGGTTAAATTCATGTTTGGATCTAATAAATAACCCCCCGCCCAGCGATGATGACCATCTAGTATCTCTATGCCATTTCCAGCATCTACTACGTAAGCTCCTAATTCTGTTCCTGGTGTTGGGTAATTGCCAACAGCAAAATTTAAGCTTTTTCCAATCAATACGTTTTTCTGCGTTGGCACCATTTTATTAATTGTTAATGGAGCTTGATCTTGATATGCAACAGCCGGTTCGTCATCTCCAGTTTTTCCATCCTTAACGCCAGCTTTTAGCCATTCTTCGGCGTCTGAAGGACTTGTATTCAAAGTGTTGATAGCAACAGAAGCCGGTCCTTCTTCCTCATTTAACATCTCAGCTAGTTTTTTTACTCCCATTTCTAATAATTTATGTTGGGCAGCTTCTTGCATACCTTGTTGCTGAGTTGATTCGGATCCTTTTCCTGCTTCTGCCGTTTTTTCTGCGCCAGATTTCATATCATAAAATGGAGCATTAAAATCAACCTGATATTCCCCGCCTGGAGAAACTGCATCAATCATTTTAGATACTGCTTCTGAATCATTCCAATCCTTAATATCTGTTGCTGGCAAGAATGGCATCTCATTTTTTGGCAAACCGGTGCTAGGTAATTTGGCGCCAATCTCTCCAATACGTTTAGCTAATTCATCTGGTCCAATTTTAGCTACCAAAGCTTTAATCTCTTCGGCAGGTTTTTCAATAATTTTTATTATATTTGGATTTGCTTCCGGATTTTGCATCGCAGTTACAATTGCTTTTGGATCTACATCTGCAATATTTGTGTTTTTATTAATAGAGTTAATATCTGCAATTTTTGCTTTTTGTTGCTCTGGATTTTGAGCGCCAGCAGCAGGTGCTGGAGCAGCCGCAGGAGCTTGTTCAAATAGCCATTTAAGGGAAGGACTACCAGTATATTTTTTATTTCTCATCGATTAAACCTTTCGGAAACAATACTTTTTTAAATAGTACATATAGGATCAAAATTCTAATTTATTGCCCCTAACAACAGAATTACGTTCACACCAACCAGCTCGCAATTCTAAAACATATCGACAAGGACGTTTAATCTTACACGTTCTTTCATCATATGCTAATAAATGATGAACTCCTAACACTCTCATATCTTCATCTAAAGGGACAAGATCCAAATCAAAAGGAACGTCCCGCATCCAAAAACCTAATTCTTTTGGCTCGGGATAAACGAAAAAAAGCCCAAAGCCATCATCCGGCTCGGGCTCAAACATAAATCCTTTTTCCTGCTCTTCTGGAGTTGTTAACATACGTAGTCTTAAAGGAATTCCTCCTAACGTAGCTTCACAGTTGGATCGTTGTTTCCATATGGAATATATATCTCGCATTGTTTGCATACGGGATAAATATTAAAGCGGTTCCAAATACATATACGATATATTAATCAGCTTTTCATTAATTAACACGTCGAAAGAATTCTTATCGAATTCTCCTACTATAATCCCAATGCTATTAATAGGCATCCAATCCCAATGCAAGTGCCTTGTTTCTTGCCCATATCCACCAATGACGTATACACGAACATCAGGCATATCATCAAGCACAGCATTAACGTTAATGTGCTTTAAACGAACAAGCTGTCCAACTTTAAATTTAGACATCTTCCTCATTAACAAGTTCCCAATCCGTGTTAAAATGATCTACGTTTTTATCATATGAAGAAGCAATCATATATGTTGCATAATCTACCAACTCCTCATATGACATTCGGTTAACGATAAGTTCTGCAAGCGCCGTGCGGTTCTTCTCCGTATATAGCGGTCTAATATTACTCATAGAAATACTACCAAAATAAGCAAAGCCATTAGAACAACAAAGGTGGCAAGAGGCCAAACAAACTCAAGCATAAACTCCGAAAGAATGTCTCCACCTTGATCCGGACGAAGATCACGCTGAATATCCCCAATACGACGATTGCGACGATCACGAACCATGTTTAAACCTCCACCGAGGAAAGCGTGGCAGGGACAATTTTCAGTCTTCCATGGAAATCGAAGTTGCCGCAAGTAAGTGCAACGTAAATATCATCATAGCCCTGCGGAAGACCATTCTCGTCCAGAGGAAACTCACTCACAAAACGCTCGGCATCACGCTCAAGCTCAAAGACCTTAAGGATCTCGCTCGACACGTCACTCACGATCCCTCGCACAATATAAACGTGCTTCATCAACCGGCTCTTTTCATTCTTCATATAATCAGCATAACATTGATTATAAGATATTTCAAGGTATTAATTCTTCAATAATATCAAGGAGTTATATCGCAAGGATCACGAATAATGTCCCTTAAGGCTTCTGCCATTGCAATTGGATCACTCGTTAACTCAAACTCTATTCCACATTCATTATATGTTCTTGCAACTACAGGATCTACAACATATGCAAATACTTCCCCATGAGTTAATGCAGAACACATATCAGTTTCCGTTATTCTCGGCTCTCTATAACTTTGCCCAGCTTCATCAGTAAACAATATAATAATCCTTACTGCATTCTCTCTCCATCCAATACGTAACTCATCATCCATCCCTAACATATATACCGCATCATATGAAGGTTCACTTCCTCCTCCAATACCAAGAAAGCTTGAATTCAATATTGGATTAAATATAGAAAAAGGAACAAGACGAGTAACTACACTAACTTGTCCGTCTATGGAACCCGGCACCAATACGAGTCCAAATCGGAATGATGTATCTCCACTAAACGTGCTTGTAAAGGCGTCTGTAGCCCTTTTAACGGCTGCTATTCTTAATGCCATACTACCAGACGTATCTATCGCATAAACAACGTCAAAGCCCTCCGAGGGAAATGGAACGCAACCCGTAGAACTTAACACACCGTCAACACAACCATCACAATCATTATCTATGTCGTCACAAGCGTATGTCCCACTCTCTATACGAGGAGGAATAGAACCTATGCATTCATCCCAATAGCCTTCATAACATACTTGAACACCACGCTCACATGGAGGATTTAATACTTCTGTCGCACCTAAATCTCTATCGTAACACCAACGAGATACTGGACCACGACTATCTCCATCAATCGTTCCATCACAATCATTATCAAGATTATCACAAACTTCTGGAACACATTCTATACGAGTGCAATGTCCTATAATGCATCCATATCCAGAACTCGGATATCCGCATTGATCATCAAACTCACATACCGCACCAGTAACATCGGTTGGTCTACAAACTCCAAAACGACACTCTTCCGTGTTATAATCACACGCAGGACTATTACCACAATTACATTCGTTTAAATTACAACGATCAGTTATAGTAAATGGACAAACGTGGTCGCACCCGCCGCAATTGTTAATGTCGTTATCAATTCCACCATCCTCACTACATATCGTGCCAGCATCGGGAACATATGTTCCAGCATCCAATACGTCAGTTGTTCTATCGGTACAACCAACAAACAAAACCGCTAAAAATATTAAAACCTGTCTCATATCGTTTATAATGAGACAGGTTTCTTTAAATTTATAAGGTATATTCAGCTATTCTTTTCTTCTGCTCGCTTCTGTGCGTTTTCAATATGACGCCGAATGTCGTTTACCGCCCACTTAGCGGTGCTAAGATACCGGCGACGACTGTGGTAATAAGGAAATGCACGATCAACGCCGCCCTTCGCCATAAGGCGAATAGCATTTTCAATATCTTCCTTAAGACGGACAAGTTCCGGTCCAATCTCAAGCATCTGTGACATAATACGGGCAGTCTTTTGTGCCTTACGTTCGGCTGCTTGCTCCTTACGAAGCTTCCATGCCTCTGCCCGTTCTGCCTTAACTACCGCACGCTGTTCCGGCGGAAGGGAATTAAAATGCTCACGGCGACCTCGGTCAAGTCTCTTGCGGCGTGCAAGCCTCCATTCCTCACGGGCTGCAAGTAGCGCCTTATTAAAAGAGGAACCATTGTCATAATAATTGCCGATTAGATTATAACTGACGTTATATAGTGACCAGACGCTATCCTCCTCAAACCAAGTCTGTCCATCATCCACGGAAAGATGAACCTTGGTACGGATATACCGACCCGCCTGTCCCTCGGAGGGTGCCGTCCACTTTAAACGATAATTGCCATAGACAGTCTCGGTGTCAGGCTCGGATGCAAAAACACGCCAGCCAGTAATAGTATCAAAACGATGATGGGGAGGATTATACTTGCTCATATGTTTTTATCATACCATATCGAATAAAAGAATTAAACAAATATTTTTGGCTTATTTTATAAGGGTTTTAAGAACTCGGCTTTAATAAGCATCAAACGTTCATCAAGCAAGCAAGGAATGTAGTTTCCATCTGGAACATACTTTCCTTTTATCGTTGCACTAAACCGTTCTAACTCTTTTCCTTTTATACTTTCTTCAAGTTGCAGAACAACCGAATTAGGCTCGATAAAAGAATATTCTTCTAAATCAGGCTCAATATCTCTTGTGTTAATATCGGATATTTCATCGTAACATATGCTCGCCCATTGTCCTTTTTCCGTTTTCTTGACGAGAAAACCATATGGAGCAGCGACATCAAATGGATGAAATCTACCGGTGCGTCTTATTTTGAATAATTTGCCCATTGTTTCTTAAATAACAAGATCTATTTTCATATGCTAAAAAGCAACTAAGGCTATGAACTTATTTGCTCATAGCCTTAGTTTTGATTATTTTAGGACACTTTGTCTACCTCACTATATCAAGTGAGGTCACTAACTCATATAAGATTTAGATCGAGAACTGTAACGGTTCCGTAGAAGTCGTTACGAACCATTCTCTTGCCGTATCTCGTCATGACGCCCTTACGTGGGGTGAAGTCATCTTGTGCGTAGATGACTGGCGTAAGGATTAGTGGAACGTATGGTGCGTATATATAACCGCTCTCAAGGAACGTATTGCCCTTAAGACCAACAAGGATCTTGTTAGCTGGGAAATATGGATCCTTATAAACCGTGTAACGGTTATTAAGCGTACCAACGGCTTCTGCGCCTACGGTCATGCTGTCACGTACTTGACCATCGGAGTCAAGACGGTAAGCTGGCTTGTAGGATACAAGATGCTCAAGGATTGTGCAAACGTCTGGTGACGTGACAAGGAAGTTTGCAGAACCACGAAGCGTCTTCTTGTAGATCGTGTTAGCAACGTCAGATACTGTCTCAATAAGGGTTTGATACCATTCTTGAATATTGACGAATGCCATTGGACCTGGGGATAGCGTGGAGCTTTGAAGAGCCTCTGCACCCGTGAGCTTGTTGACGATCTTGCCTGGAGCTCTGGACCAGTAAAGGTTTGCTGCACCAGCTTGTGTAAGAAGGTCGTTAAGGATTTCACGGTCGATCTCAAGCGTGATCATTTCGGAGAGGATGTTCGTAAGTTCTACTTCGATATCGATTGAGTAGAAAGCCGTAAGATCTTGTGCCATTTCTGGTGACCAACGTGCTCTGAGCTTACGGGTCGTTGCAGTTACTGAGGTTGATTCGATGCGGATATCAACTTCTGGGATTACTGGAGAAGCTGGGTTAACTCCGAAATCAGACTCGAAGGATGGGATCGTAAGAGTTGCACCGGTATTTGCGGACGTGTCAAGTTTGTCAGCAAGAGCTGCGGATCCGGAAATTACGTCCGCTGCTGCTGGACCGAGCGATGGTACGGCGCTGCCGTTGCCAAGACGTAGTACGAATAGTACGTGGGAGCCGTTTAGTGGGTCTGGGGTGAATATTTTGTCATTCCAGTTACCACGACGATTAAGCTTACGAAGATTAAGTACGCCGGAACCACCTTGATATTGCTCGCCCCATGCGACCTCACCGCCCGCTGCACCAAGGTCAGCGAAGCCGGTGAGCGTAATTTGTTCAAGTGAATCAAGATCTGCGCCATTAATTTGAGCCGTAATTACTGACGTGCTCATAAATAGGAAGCAGTAATCAAGTACGCCGTCAGTAAGGTCATTTTCAATCTTGCCATCGTAGTTGACATAACGAGCATTGAAACCAACGAACTCTGCTGCTGTTGCTACGGTATCTGCTGGCGTCCACGTTGTTCCTGCTGCGCCCCATGCACCGATTGCAAAGTTTGAAGAAGATAGAGCGACAGAGCTCTTGTGGACTTTGGAGTAACCAGCGCCGACGAGATCATACATACCGCCAGTTGCAAGGGATCCGGAACGGACACCTGCGCCACGTGGGTTATTGTATACTGAGGTACCATCAGCGTAAGTTGATGGGGTTCCACCAGAAAGATTTTGGCCAGCGTTGCCACCGACGTTGTTGCCATAGGTGTAATCGAGGTAGAAGAGTAGACCGGCTGGAAGGCTCATTGGCTGAACGGATACGATCTCGTTAGCGATAAGACCAGCGAATACTCTACGAACGATTGGGAATGCAACGTTGGTGAAACCAACTACTTGACCGGATGAAGCAAGACCTGCGCCGCCCTGTGATAGTGAGTTTGCGGTTTCCTTAAGAAGCTCTGCTGCTTGGTTTTCAAGAAGACGAGCCATATTGTCCTTGTTAACTCCCTTGAGTCCTTCAAGAAGACCGGTGGCTTGCCACTTTTTTTGAAGTCTTGGAGCATCGGCTCCAAGTGAACGGCGATGAACGCCTTCTGCTAATTGTGATAATGTGAACGAAGATTTCATTTTAATATACTCCTGTATTTTTTGTTATTCGGCTTTTATCAATCATTGTTTCTCTTGATGTTAGCTAGGATCTGCCATTTCTCAAACGTTCCGATTACTGGTTCAGAACCATTCGAAGATGCAGCTCTGGTTACGCCTTCATTAAGACGTGCGCTGCCAGCAGTCGTTGGCTTTGATGCCGAACCAACTACAGGAGCAGTGTGCGCTGCTGCTGCTTCATCAAGCTTTCTTACAATCTTTCCGTAGATATCTTTAGCTTCTGCGATTGTTGAAGCACGATCAAGATGTTCTACGATTTGTTGCTTAACCTTACGGCTAAGGTCTTCTCTCACGAGGAACTTGTTTAGATAAACAAGCTTGGAGAGGAAAAGGTTTGTTTCTGCCATTTCCTTTTTAAGTGTGGCAGTTTCTGCACGCTTTGCTTCTGCAAGGCGGCGTGACTTAACTTCACGTGTGCGGGACTCGAGAAGAGCTTTACGAACACGACGAGATTCCATCATTGGCTTCATTGCCATTTCTTTCATCTCTTCTTCGTCTTCTTCATCGGTAAGAAGCATTTCTTCTTCAGAGCCCATATCTTCATCACCGGCTGCTGACATATCAAGGTCAACTAGTTCTTCGTCGCCCATTTCTTCTTCTTCTTCGCCGGAGAACATAAGATCGACATCTAGGTCTTCATCAGCGAGTTGTTCTTCTACTTCAGATGGAAGTTCAACAGAAAGAACAAGATCCTCATCCATGCCACCTGGAGCTGCTGCTCCCATCATTTCAAGAAGCTTTTTACGTGCAGCTTCTTTGATTGCGGACTTGGAGGTTGTCTTCTTAGCAGCGGCTTCCTTACGGATCTTAGCAACTGCTTCTTTAAGAGCTGCTTCGCTGATTTCGAAGTAACCGGAATCGGAAACAGCGGCTGGAACTTCGCCAGCTTCTGGTTCTTCGTGGGCATCAAGTTCATCACGGAGAGCTGCTTCTACTTCTTCAAGTAGAGCTTGTTCCCATGGACCTTCTTCTCCATCAAGACCTTCAAGTTCGTCAGCATCTACTGATCCTGCTGCTGCGAGCTTTTCTGTGGTCTTTGAACCGCCGCCAAAAAGATCAGCGTGAACGCCAGACGCTTTCATGGCATGAGCAGTTGCTGCTTTATGTACTGCTACACCGGTTTCACCGGAGCTTTTGCTGTCTTGTGCAAGACGTTCGTTGTCTGCACCTTCGAAAAGTTTTGCTGCGAATTCTTTAAGAGTTGTCATAGTTGTATCCTTGTCCTTTTGCTTGTTATAACTATTGTTCAAATTTGCTTCTTTCAAGTGTAAGAACAAAAATTCTAATCTATTTTCGTTCAATTGTGCTTGTTTAGGTGAAATAACCTTGTTCGCAGCAAGACTATCAAGCTGCTCTAATAATGAAAAAAGCTTAGTTTTGTAGGCATCTTCTGTAAGAGCCGTGACTTTTGTTGTATACATACGGTCAATCTTAACTGCCATTTCAGCAAGTTGACGTTCGAATTGTTTTATTGTTTTTGCTTCTGCAATTGGTGCTGCTGGGGCAACTTCTTCTTCAGCGGCGGCTCCTGCGGTTTCTGGGGCTGGCGTTGGACCAGCAGTAGCTGGAGCAGCAGCAGCAGCAACTTCTGGAGCTGGCATTTCTGCTGGTGGTGTTTCTACTGGAACTGGGGCTGTTGCAACTTCCATGGAAGAAGCTTGAGACATATCTGTTGGATTAACAATGTCGCTACCTTCAGAAGCAAACAAATCATCGAAGCTTAAAGTAATTTTTCCATCTGTGCCACTTGGCATTGGAACATTAACAACATCAGAACCACCGGCAGGAGTTATAGGCATTTCAGATGGTGCCATAGCATCAGGCATTGCCATTGCTGCATCAGGTGCAGGAGCTTCTGGTGTCATATCTTCTTGTTCTAATAAGAAAGAGTTTGAAGCTTCCTTAGCAATCATTTGTTTAATATATGGATTAATTCTTTCAAGAATAGCACTGCGAGCATCTTGCTCTGCTATCTCACGAATTTTTGCTGCATCAGCTAATGCTTCTTTATATAAATCACTCATTGTTACAATCCTTTATAATCATGATGTTGGAGTTGATGTGCCTTTAAGTAAGCTGCCAATTCTTTGTTCGGAAATAACTGTTGATGTATTGTTTGGAGATGCAAGACCATCTCCTGAGAATGCTCCACCAGCGCCACGAGCACGTTGTGTAGCTTCAACACCAGACGCAGGAATATCTGCTGGATTTTGACCGCTTGGAGGAGATGCGATGTTTGGAGCATATGGTGAACCAGGAAGACCACCGCCTCCAACTTCTACATCAGCGAGATTTGGAGCGCCAGTATAATTCAAATCTACAGTACCAAATGTATGACCACCATCATTAACAACAGCATTCGTTACAATGTTCATATATTCTGATGTTGCAATATCATCGGTTAAATCTCCGGAGTATACTGGAGAACCTGGGAAAGCTCTTTGAAGTACTGCTAAGTCTGACTTTCCAGAGCCGCCGGTCATTCTATCTGCTGGTGGTTGAACCATAATTTGTCTACGTGCTGGCATATTTCAAATCCTTTACTAACAACTAAATATGTTGCAAATATAACTAGTTGCTGGGAAAGAAATAAATATTCATTTTCCGAACGCTAATTTAGCCCAATGACCAATATCTCCGGATGGTGCAATAGCTTGTAATTGCTCCGGAGCGATCTTTTCTTGAGCACCTTGCATACCAGCAGCAGCCATGGCACCATAACCACCATTTCTGGAAGGATCTTGTGCCATTTGTTGTGGAAGAGTATGCATAGCGGTATCAGCTAATATTGCAGCATATGCATTAGCCATTTTATTATCGCCTTTACTCATTTGATTTGATGCTGCTTCAACCAATTTTTGCATATTTTGGTTCATTGGAGCAGAAGAGATTTGCATATCTGAATTTTCAGAAGAACCAAAACCCATATCATCATAGCCTGCAATACGTGCGGCGGCGGCTCTGGTTCTGGCAGCATCAACAGGAGATTTTTGATTAATCATATCACGTGAAGCAACTCTATTTGTAGAAGGAGCTGTTCTTGTTCCTTCAGACATTACAGCGCCTACTTCGTTGAATGCGCCTTCTTTAATAAGTTCACGAATACAATCTTTAATCATTCCTTTGAAGTCTGATTTTGTCATCTTCATACACGACCCTTTTTAATTCCAAGAATATCATTTGCAATGCGATCAAGACGATCACTCTTTGAGAATATCTTATTAAGAATGCGTGGATCTACTTCTTTTGCCTCACGCATCATGTAAGCCCCTGGAGTAGAAGGTTCAGAAACCAAGTCCCAGCAGATAAGATGAAGGTCATCTTGAACGATATCTGCATCGCCACGGCTTCTTACAGAGCCAAGGGCACGAGATGAAATACCAACTTTAACATTGCTTTCAATAAGATTACGAGCGATGTTACCCATTGGAGTTGGAAGGATTTCAATCTTTCCAAAGATAACTTCATCGTCTGCCCAAATATCTGTAATAAGATGGGAAACGTTTTTAAGATTAACAACTGGATCATCGGCATGGTCTAACTCACCCATTGCACGACGTTCCATAACAACCTTCTTATAATTTTCCATTTCTTTAAAAAGGATATCCTTTGGATAGATACGCCCATTTTGATTAAGGGTATCTGCACGTTGAATAACGCCTTTTACGAAGAGCTTACCTGGCTTGCCATCAGATGCATCTTCTTTAATAATTTCATAGTTGAATTCTTTAAATTCTTTTAGGAGTTTCATGATTTATTCTCCATCTCTTCCTTTAGCTTTGCAATTGACATATAGAATGTAATTGTTTCATCGGTTATGTTGGTTAAATCGCTACCCTCGAGTAAAGAAACAACTTCTCCTAATTTGCTCTTGATACCTTTATCTAAACCTTCAGTCATAACTGGGGACTTAAGAGCCTTTAAAGTGCGAACTTTTATATTCTCAAGTAATGAAACCAACACTTCTTTATTTTCTTTGCTGTTGTGACTTAGCATATAAAGATTGACGATTTCTTTTTGAGTTTCATTTAATAGCCCGTTATATTTGGCATTAAATTTCTCTGTCATAAGTTTAACAACAAGACTATTGACTTCTGAAGTAGTTACGTCTGATGCATCAAGTTCTGGTTTAGCTTTTGGAGACAATATATGTTCAAGTATCATTTCTTCAAGTTGAGCCATTTCAGAGATGGAACCTTTAAATCCAGTTCCTCTCCATGCATTCATTAATACTTGAACAGAAGCAAATGATTTATATTCTGGAACTGCACGATCAAAGAAACTTTTATCTCCAAGAACAGAACTTACTTCATTAATAAGAGAAGCTTTTTCTTCATCAAGTTTAAGTTGAGATTGTTTTCTGCAAACAACTTTTGCTTTTTCTAACATTGAAAAAGCAATGTCTTTAGATTTAAGACTGCTCTCATGCAATGCATTGAATATTTGCAATTCTGTGTATGTTGCGGATTTTGGATGAACATGTTTTTCCCAAAGCTGACGAGCCTTAGTAATGTCATCGTGTCGTTCATCAATAAATGCTTCTGCAATATAACGTGAAAAGAATTCACTAATCAAACCAATGTTACGTTTTTTGTTATGTTTAAATTCCATCTCAAATTACCCATTCTCTTATAGGTCAATTCCTGATATAAATAGGGAAGAACTATAGTAAAAATTAAATGATTATAGATTGCTTAAATCTAAATCGTCGTTTTCTTCCTCTTTTTTATCTTTGTTTGCATTTTCAATCAAGATATCGTCGCCTACCATATCCATCTCAAATAAACGATCATCATTCAAATCATCAAGTCTAACTTCATTTTCTGTGAGAATTTTCTTATTTCTTCTTGCACCGGTATTTGCAAAATGATCATCGAGCTTATTCATTAGATTTTTCATATCACGTGATACAACCGGTGGTGGCTTGTAATCAAGTTCAAAATCTTCGGTTTTTGTTTCTTCAGAAAGAGAGAATTGGCTTTTAAGATTGAGAGCTCCTTTGTCATTAATATCTGTAAGATACTTGTTATTGCCAGACAACATATCTTTAAAGTCTGGCATTGATAGATTTCCTTTTCCAGCCATTCCTACACGTCTACGGTCATTGTGTTTGGCTGCCGAAAGGAATGGGGTTGCTTTAATTGGAAGCCCTACAGACGCTTCTGGAGAAGCCGATGGTTGTCCTGCTACAGAAACACCGCTCGTAGCTACAGCCTGCATATCATTGGTTACATTAACCGGATGCATATTGGTATTGGCATTACCGGCTATTGGTTCTCCAAGAGGAGCGTTCTTCTTAACATTTGATCCTGGCATCACATAATTGCTTGGGTCAAATGGATCCGTAGTTGTATTTTTCTCTGGGAGATTTTCTTTAACAGCAATTGCTTCAATCTCAACTTCACGGATTTTATCTCTACGAACGCCGGCTTCAATCCTAATAATATCGTCATCAGTAAGATCAAGGATTTTCTTTTGGATCCAGTCTTGATCAACAAGCTTGGTTTCTTTTGCTTTACCAGCAATATCAAACTTTGTAGACATTGCTTCCAACTTTTGCTGCATTGCAACTGTAGATGGATTGCTCAATCTTAGTTCAAAGGCAATGAGATCCTCGCCATCAAATCCTTTCGTATAAAGATGAACCATTGCCATCTTATTCAATTCGCTGAGAATAACTCTCTGCAATACTGATATGGTTCTGGAGAAGCGAACGTCCTGCTGGGCAAGAGATGCCTTGGCAGAAAGGTTTTCATCAAAGTTCAAATATGGCTTTGGAACTTGAATAGCTGCAAAGAGTTTCTGTTGAAGATATTTTACGTCATCAACTGCTGTAGCGTTTTGACCACCAGCAAGAGTTTCGATTTTTGTTCCAGTTTGACCACCACGGACAGGAATGAAATAATCTTCATCAATGCTTAATGGATTGAAACGTTGATCCATTCTACCATCTTGACGATTAACAACATCTTTAGAACGCATGGTTTGCTTAACAGCTTCCATGAAGCTTGGAACGTCATTAGGAGCTACGTTACCAACGTCAATATAGAATACACGACGTTCTGGGGAACGAACAACACGATAGACTAACATACTGTCTTCCATCATAACAAGTTGTCGCCAAACCCTTCTGGCAGGCTCCAAGATAGAAGTTCCATAGGGTAAGAATAGATCGTTACCCAAAATTCTCATATGGGTTATTTGCCAGTTCTCTAAATAACGATTACCTCTCGTTATCCATTTATAACGAACCGCATATGGATCACGCTGATCAAATCCTTCTTCTCTTTCAAGTTCATTTACCGGGATTGGCTGGACGTTAACAATGCCAATATCTGGAATTACTTCATTATAGAGGAAGAAATCTCCATACTTGACTAAGTTACGGATCCAGGGACGGAGATTAAAGTCTATATTAAGAATATCATAGAAGAGCTCTTCAAGTGCTTTCTTGACTTCTGGGTTTTTAGAATAGAGATGAAAGGCTTTACCTTTCTCATCACCGGCAGCGGTTTCATCGGCAAATATATTTAATGCAGCAGCAATCTCTGGCTGGTATTCCATTTCTGCGAATTCAGCATAACGAGCCATACGGTCAAGAATGCCATATGCACCAAGAACAGAGAATGGAGAGCTTTCACGACCAAACGGAAATGGACCACGATAACCTAAGTTACCACGGACTAATTGATTGTCATAATAGCTTTTATAGTCATATCCTTTGACACGACGTTGGATTGCGGGTCCAGACCTGAATAATTTGGTTAGTCTGGTGAAAAATGGATCATTTCGATTGGCCAATGTAATTTACCTCTTCGTGATTGTAATTATTGAGTGAAAACGTATGGAGTGTCCAAAGTGAATAAAAAGTCAAATTTAGAAAAGTTACTTTTTGAAAATATTTTAGAAGTAGATGGAATTCAAGAAGCGGGCGGCGGAGACAAGGGCAAGGAATATGAACTTAAAATATTTAATTCAATTGCCGGGGCGAAGTTTGGTGGATTAAATTTACAAGGACTATATGACACTCCGGCTGGAAACGATAGTTCTCGTGCCGATGCCGATCTTGTTTTGCCAGTTAGAAAAAATAAAAATATTGTTGGAATAGTTGGACCAATAAACGTTGAAGCCAAACTAAATCGTGCTGCACAATTGGGCGGAACTTCATTCTCAGTAGCTGGCGGCTCAGTTGAACAAATCAAAGTGATTAAAGATGCATCCGGGATGGATAATAAAATCATTAATGCGATTAAAAAACTTATAAGCAAATGGTTTGTTGAAAGCGGTCCCGGTAAAGCTGACTCAGCATGGGACAATCTTTTCAATTTTATTATTGAAAAAGAGGAAGCTTTAGGATTTAACGCCCCAGAAAAAAAGTTTCCTTTAAACTGCACAAAGGAAGCTTGGACAGCAGCTCAAGCAGCAAATTTGATTAGACCATTGAATGCAAAAATTGAAGCTGACGTAACAATCTGGACCAGTTTTTACAACAATAAAAATGTATATTATGTCCAAATTGGACCAGACGTGGATAACAACGGAAAAGCATCTGGCGGCGGTTTATATTCTTTAGGGGCTGAAGACCCATATGGTTTGAGCAGCATCGGAGTATCTGTTATTGATAAAAATGCATTGAGTAAAATAAAAGCAAAATATACAATTGAAATCCGACCAGGTGCAGGTGGGAGTAAAAGTGGAAGAAAAGGAATTGGAATTCGTGCTCAGGGTAGACTTCGTTTTCAACCGAAAACAAATTTGCCAGAAACTCAGCACAGTATTGATTCCGTGGAAGGAGTCATGAAGCTGGCTTCATCTTACTATAATTTTTACGATGTTAAAAATTTGCCACTAAAAGAGTATTGGGGCTCACGTGAAGATATGATCGCCGGAATACAAGCAGAGACAGAACAAAAAAACTCTAAAACAAAGATTAAAGAAAATAACATGATATCAAATCTTACAAACATCTTAACATATCTTCTAGAAGAAACCGAAACCCAAGAAGTGGGTTCTGAAATAGAAAATATTGAATTAGATAATATTGAAGTTGTTGAAGGAGAAAGTTCTAGAACAGTAGAAGCTCCGGAGTTTGCTCCAAAAGATTGAGACTGCAAATAGCTATATAGCGCATATCACGTGAGCATATCAAATATAGCGGGACCATAGAGTTTAACTGGCTCTGGTAATCCCGCTATAAATGCTTTTACATTGCCCTTGGCTAATGCCTTACGCATAACTGTTCCAGAGATACCACCCGTCTCGCCTCTATCAATCATTTTAAGTTCAAATTGATCGTTCTCTACAAGACGTGGCCAATATTTCATTTGCTTTTCTTGGGAATAGTTGCTTGCTGCATCTTCCGGATCTGAATATATGAAATAGCTGTTATAATTGTTGGCATCAGAATTTGCATCAATCAATAGTTCCATAATAGAACGAATTGGAGTGCGAGCATATATAACATCAACGTTACCAAGCTTTACAATTGCAGGTTCAAGGTATTGGTTCCAGACCGGTTGCATTTGTGCCCATACAAGAGGAAGTTCTCCTTCACGCTTTCTGTCTCCAATTGAAACAAAAAGTTTAACTTCATCACATTCACTTGAAGCTTTTTGAACTAAATTGTAGTGACCAGCGGTGAAAGGTTTAAAGCCACCAGCAATAAGACCAATTGTTTTGCGAACACTTTTCATGTATAACCTTCTCTAAGTGGTAGGGTTCCACAAACTAATTATTATAATACCATGAATAATATACACGATATACCGGATAACATTTGGGAAGCTATTAATTATGTTTTGCAATATGCCAATACATCAGAAGATTGGTTGGCAGTTAAAAAAGAAATATTATGGCTATTAACAAATGAACACCGTCACTATTTCTCTCGTAGACACTACTCAACTAAAAAACATTCCATAAATGATTTTGAAAAACTCGTGATCGAATACTGGTACTCGGAGACAGGCAAACGTTTAACAATAACTGATAATCTTATACACAATCCTGAGTGGGTAAGGCATCGACGTGGCTGGGGTCTTAAGAAATACAACAAAGAGAGACAGAAGAATGCACTCAAAAGAAAAAATAAAGAAAATCCGTGAACGAGCTTTGTTAAGAGAATATTTGCAACTTAAGCTTAATAAAATTCTTAAAGAAGATGATTACTCTGATTACGACAGTTATTATGATTATGGAGGCGGAGGTGGTGGCGGAGGTGGCTATACTGGAAAAGGATTTGGCAGCTTCAAGCAATTCTTCGAATCAGATTTTGCAAAATTATTCGGGTTCTCTTCTATAAAGAATAGTGTCGATACCGCCATATATGGAATAAAGGGTATTGCCACAAAAGTTGGTGGGGAAATAGGAATTACTGCTAAAGCTTTATTTTATACTTTGGTACCATTGATTGAACCTGGAGACTATCCAAGCATAATCGATATGGCTGCGGCAGATAGAACCGCTATTGAACAAAAGCTTAGTTCTCTTGATAGCAAATACGCATCTGTATTGAAAGAAAATGCAGAAATATTTAATAATCCGGATTTTAACCTCGCTTTTTTTCTTGCAGCGCCCGGTGCAGTAATTGGTAATGTTTTGGTTGATACTTCAATAGGGGCTGCAACGGATCTATATGATAGCTTTGTTGGAAAAGATAACAATCGTGAAGGTATTGGACGTGATTTAGACAAGCTTTTCTCAGGCTTAATGCCAGGATTTGGTTATAATCCAAATGACAAAAATCAAAAAGCAGCTTTTGAGAAAGAACTTTTTTCCGAAATTAAAGCGGATTATCCAGAATTAAGTGAAAGTGATATTCGTTCGGTATTGGGGCATCTCGGCGGGGCGCTTAGAGAACAAAATGTTAATATAAAAAATGATCTTGCCAACAAGATTGATAAGTTTCTAGATACAGAACAAGGTCAAACATTTATACAGTCGGTAAAATATAAAATACAACAACTCTCAGATTATCTTAAAAGTCCTATTGCTCAACAAAATATAGAAAGAAGTCCAATGATATCCAAAGGACAACAAATATTAGTTGATCAAATAGTAAATAAAGCTCGAGAAGCTATGAATAAATTCAATATTAACTTTATTAAATCAAATTATTCTTCAGAGATTGATAAATTTTTTAAAGAAAAAGGAATTGAAGCTTCTGAAGAAAAAGAAAGATTAATAAATGATCCAAAATTTATTGATGAAATTACGAAGCTATTCAAATCAGTATTGAAAAAGCCATACTTAAATCAACTTGATGAATTGGAAAAACTTAATCCAACAGAACTAAGAAATACGGTTCAAATAGGAAAAAAAGCTATAGAAGATATGGCTACTCATAAAGCTTAAACCTGATTTTTCATCCAAATAAAAAACTTGCTATTATCCTCTTTCAAAAAAGGAGTGATATATAATGGCATTAGATGGAGCAGAACGTCAACCCGATGAATTAGGTGCGCTTACCGCATTGGTAAGTGAATTCGTGGATAGACTTAAATCAATTGAAGCTGAAATAGATACTCTCAAGCAAGATCAAAAAGAACTTGTAGAAGAGTATAGTGACCGCCTTGATGTTAAAACTCTTCAGGCGGCTATGAGAACTGTCAAGATCAAAAAGAAGGTCGGGTATAAAGATACCTTTGACACCTTCGTTGATATCTTAGAAGAGAAAGAAAATCTATGAACACCACGAAAGCAGTAAGTAAGCAACCTCAATTACCAGTTATTCTTTATGAAGAACCTTCTGGTAAAAATGACAAAGGCATTTCAATGCCATACATTGAAGTCCAAAAAGAAGGTCAGATGCCTCCAATGTTATTCATCTTTGAATATAAACACACCGGAGAGACAGAACCAGATGACCGTGGTAGAGAAGTCGCTATCGTTGATCAAATCCCACACAAGTATGTGGATATGGAATATCTTAAAGATAGACTTTCACCAGAACTAAATGATCAAATTCGTGTTGCACTTGGTATGAAACCATTACAAGTTGCAAAAGAAGAAGGTCAAAAAATAATGGATAAAGTAATGTTCCAGGTTTCACTTATTAAAGATGATGCTGAAAAAGAGAAACTTGAAAAAAGAGATTTAGTAGAAAAAGAATTAGAAAAGAAAACAAAGGAGATAATGCAATGAAACTACACCCACACGTTGTCGAGAAACTAGTTTATCTATATGAAAACTATGGCGGACACCTTAACAACTCAAAGTTAAAAGCTAAATTAGAACAGCTTGATCTATCAGCTTATGAACGCAAAACCGGCGAACAAGATGTTGTTCTCGTTCTTACGGAAGATATGATGAAAGCTCTTCGTCGGTGAGTAAATCTATGCCAATTGGAGAAAATAATTCTTTATCTATCGGACAAATAATCTACGTTCTTTCCAATAAAACGCAAAAGATTATTCCAGCGATAGTTGTTGAAGAAATGACTGTCAAAAAAATTGATGGCAACGAAACCTCTTGGAAAGTTTCGGTAGGTCCACAAGGCAAAGAAAAAATTATAGATTCTAAACGTCTGGATGGAGAACTTTACGCAAATCTTGATGAAATACAAAGAGTAATGCAAGAACGCTTAAGTGAATTCATTACTCAAATAGTTTCCGATGCCCGATCTCGTGCTGAGACTTGGTATGGTCAAAAAACAAAATTAATTCAACAACAAGTTAATAACGATAAAATAGATCCTAATACCTTGTTTGATGAAGATGTTCCGGAGACAAGCACAAAACCATCTGGTTTAAATAAAGCACAAGCGGCTAAAGAAGCACGTAACAAGCTATTGGCTGCAATGTCAGACGAACAGAAAAATAGTTCTGGCGAAATAGTAGATTCAGAAGAAATTCAGTTACCTGATGGACAAGTAGTAAAGGTTAATATTAGAACATGAGTAATCAAGTAGGTGCCCCCAGTCAACGGGTTGTATTTTTTCCTAAAGCCCATGAAGAGCTTTTCAAAGGCGCAACGGTTCTTGCAAATGCAGTAGCTTCTACAATGGGACCATCTGGACATTCAGTTATCATAGATATGGAAACCGGTCCTCCACTAATAACTAAAGACGGTGTAACGGTAGCTAAATCTATTAATCTTAAAGATAAGCTTCAATCAATGGGTGCCGAGCTCCTTAAGGAAGTTGCTTCTAAGACAAATGACATTGCTGGAGATGGGACAACGACTGCAACTGTTCTTGGTCATGCTATATTTGCAGAAGGTCTTAAGATGATATCGACTGGACGTTCTGCAATTGATATCAAAAAGGGAATGGATAAATCCGCAGATATAGTAGTTGATTATCTTAAAAAAACTGCCATTCCACTTTCATCACGAGAAGATATTATTAATGTAGGGACAATATCAGCCAATGGAGATCGTTCTATTGGTGAGCTATTAGCCAAAGCTATTGAACGTGTTGGTAATGATGGTATTATAACGGTAGAACCAGCTAAAAGCGTTGAGACTACTCTTGACATTGTTGAAGGTATGCAGTTAGACGCCGGATATGTTTCTCCATTTTTTATCACAAATTCCGAGAGAGCTACGTGTGAACTCGATAACCCATATATCTTAATAACTCCTAACAAGATATCTTCAATACAAGATATTGTTGGTTTGTTAGAGGGTGTTCTTAGAACTTCTCGTCCACTTCTTATCGTCGCAGATGATGTAGAAGGTGAAGCTCTTCATACTCTTATTGTTAATAAGACTAAGGGTGTTGTTAAGGTATGCGCTATAAAGGCTCCAAGTTATGGAGAACACAGAGCAGATATTCTTTCAGATATTCAAGTTCTTACTGGTGGAACTGTTTTTAACGCCACCACCGATCTTACTCTTAAGAAAGCATCTCTTAGTCATATGGGTTCTGCTAAAAAGGTTATTATCGGGCGGTCCTCTACTACAATCATTAGTGACCTTGATGTAGATCGTAAGAACGCTTTAGAAGACCGTATACGGTCGCTTAGAATTTCTCTAACAGAAGATAAGACGCTTGATGCCCTTCACGTAGACAAATACCGTAAAAGGCTTGCAAGGCTTTCTGGCGGGGTAGCTGTTATTAAGGTTGGTGGCTCTACAGAAGTAGAGATTTTGGAAAAGAAAGATAGAGTAGAGGATGCTGTAAACGCAACCTTAGCTGCTACACAAGAAGGTATTGTTCCTGGTGGTGGAACGGCTCTTTTCTATGCCGCTAATCATCTTAGAGAACATATTAAGTTAAAACAAGCAAATGCATCAGGCGATTATACGCAAGATGAATTAGCCGGTATGGAAATTATCGCTAACGTCTGTGAATATCCTTTAAACACAATCGTAAATAATACTGGTGCTTCACCAGATGTTATCAAAGAAAGACTTAAAGCCGCCACTACCGGACATAAGGTTTTTTATATAGACACAGAAAATGCTGATGTTGAAGACCTTGTATCTGCGGTTAGACATTTTAAGAATAAATCTGAGACAAAGAAAAATGATAGAAGATATGGATATAATGCTGCCAAGGGCACATATGGCGATTTGGTTTCAGAAGGCATTATAGATCCAGTAAAAGTTACAAGATTTGCGCTACAACACGCAGTTAGCGTCATCGGTTTGACGTTATCTTGCAATTCCGTAATAGTAAACGAAGAGGAGAATTGATATGAAAGGTGATAGAGTTACAATTAGTTCAGCAGTATTACATACGCAGGCAGATGAAGTTCTTCCTGTATATAGTCCATCCAAGCTTGGCAATGGTCAGCTTAAAGAAAGCTATGATGGTTCGTATGAGTTTGCAAAAATGGGTGGAGTTAAAGCGGGTTCTACTGGAACAATCCAGGGGCCACCACTTAAAATTCATCGCACCCAATTGATGCATCTACAAAATACGCCAGCTACAGCAGCCCTTGGAGGAACAAACGATTTCGTCAGTATGTTCCCCATATTCCTCGATCATTATCAGCAGATAGGATGGTTTCCATCCGATCATATCCGAATTGTATCGGGCGACGTATTACGTTGATCAGGATCCAGTTACTCTTTGCTTAAGAAGATACAAAGCACCTTCATGAGTATCTAAGATTGTGCCAAGTAGCTGTTCAACGCCTCGAGTAAGTAATCCCTGGCTCTTAAGTCGATCCATAAGTTTCTCACCGGCTGTTATAAAAGATTTCTCCGCAAGGAGGGATCTTTTTGCCAATTTAAGGGCTGGTGCATCCATAAGGTCAGCGTCCTCTAATGCTTCAATATAACGACGAACGTTCTCAATTGAATGCTTTGACATTACAAGATCAATCGAACCTAATCCTACTGCCTTCTCACCAACGCCATCAATCTGTCCATCAGCTAACTCATACAATCTCTGATAAAGAAGGTGGTCCCCGTAATACTGAGAACCTTGGACTTGCCAATGGTGGGTATGATGAAGTAAAGAAAGCGCACGTAATAGATCAAGGAATATTCCAAGTTCAGCATACTTTGCATCGCCATACGTAATAAATAAATCTTCTATTTTAAGCATTATGAAATCCTTTGGGGTTAATTATTGTGCTATTAGCTTCTTAAGAACATTTTCTACGGATTTACATATATCATATGCTTCCTGTATATGTTTTCTAATGGCTCGATTTTTAATGTGACCTTTATTACTAATAGTAGCGGTGTATAGGTCTTGTGTCCAATTTTCATATAACGTAACAATGTTAACAATGTTCATTGGAACCTTTTGGTTCTTACTGAACTGTTGTATTACGTTTGGAATTATTTGAATGACATTATCTTCTGGATCGCTTGGATCTTTAGCTTCCGAATTTATAATCTCATTTATATCTTTGAGCATTGCCGCTATATCCTGCACTTTTTTCAGCAGGATCATAATTTCTTTTTTTGTTAGCGTGTCAAAACTCATATATAGCTTAAGTATGCGAAAATACAAAAGAAAAAGCCACCGCAGAGGTGGCTCTTAACTGATATATATCTTTTTTTATTTCGTGATCTACATCTTCATATATGCCATCGTAACCGTTATTGTAATTTGATGGAGGAATTGAAGGAATTGGTAATTGTATTTCAATCTGTAACGGTTGCTGCTCTTCCCGTTCCTTGATTTTATTTTTTACCCACTCCCAGAAATCAGGTGTATTTGTTTCCATAAACCCTCCTACTATAAATAGGAGGGGCTTTAAAGCTTATACTCTGGAACTCTTCTGATACCAATCATACAAAGCAATGCCAGAAGAAACTGTAACGTTATGATCGTTATTAAGACCAAGCATTGGAATGGTTACGATGCTATGGGATGCCGCAAGGATTTGATCCGGAACGCCCGTCTTCTCACTACCGAAGAATAGAACCGGATTTTCTGGATACCTAAAAGAACGAATATCATAACAATCCAAGTTGTCTCGACGTTCAAAACTAACCAAATTGCGTCCCTTCATTCCATGAAGAAAACTATCAAGAGTAGACCAACGCTTAAGGTGGCGCTTCTCATACTTTAGCGTTGATAGAGCACCCTTCTCATAAAACCACTCAACCTCTACAAGATGAATATCTCGCACAAGAAAGTTATGAGCGGTTCTAATCATTCCACCAACATTAAACTCATTCTTTGAACCAAAGATTGCAATGCTTACAGGTTGACGAACTTCATCCAAGGCATCACAAATTTCATCACGAGTAAAACCAGAAAGATCCGGTGCGTTTGACATATTAATCAATCTTCATCGCTGTTGCGACTACGAACCCGCTGCTTACGACGTGGAATGACACCGCCAATTGGAGCACGATCATCACCTTCAAGAGAAGCATAGTATTCACGACTACTACTAATACGGAAAGTAATACGTCCCATACCAGTATCATAAGGCGATACTTCAAGCTTAACCCTATCACCAACCTGCAAATCAATCTTATTCTGACGCATCTTGCCAGATAGCTTTGCAGTCACAATCTGATCGGTCCCCTCAACCTTAACACGGAAAATATCACGAGAATGATCAAGAACAAAACCAATCAATTCCATACGATCTGTCATTAGCTATTTACCTTTTCTATCTTTCTTTTTTGTTTAGGATCCGAAACGTTCCCGGCAGGAGTCGAACCTGCGACCGACGAGGTAGAAGCTCGTAGCTCTATCCTCTGAGCTACAGGAACCTGATACACTTAATATAGCACGCTCAATGTCAGGTGTAAACTATATATTCACCAATTATAAAAAAAGGAATTATCACTATGTTGAGGGCGCAAGGTATTAGTTCCAGAACTACGCATCAAAATATACATCCATGCAGGTTCATTTTCATCACGTAGCTGCACAAGCTCACGCTTATAAAAACTACCATTGGCTTCCAATCGGTCAAGCCTCTCCAAAGTAGAATTGTCCACTTCGTATAGCTCGCCATTAATCGCCGCCGCTTCTCCATTCTCCGAATTCTTAATGACGCCTGGAAACGCACCAAACGAAATCATCTGATAAATTTCTTCGCTTGTAAGACGTGAACCAATATAGTTCGCTTCCAATAGCAATGAATGATTACCACGACCCTGCTTCAAGCTTCCATAAACAAAAACACGATGCTTCATATTAAACCTCAATTTGTTTCGCAACGGTCAATCTTAAGATATCCAACTTTAATCATATCATTCACGAATGTAACGGAATTCGTAGTACGAATATAATCACCATAAGCCTTATAGGCTCGCTCTGCCACTTCCTCCATATACCGGCGCAACGTGGGTGCCTCAGTCAAACTGCCCATCCAGAGACGCTCCACGAAGTCACGATGATTAGCAGCGTTAATGTTCCAATGAAAGAAACGGTAGGTATTAATCACGCCGCAAGCTCCATCGCTCGCTCATTGAAGTAGCTAACCACACCCGCCGACAAACCACTAAGCGCATGATCGTCAACGCTAACCGTGGGCATCCCAACCGCCGCACGAACCACCGGGGTAGACGTGCCCGTGGTGACACTCTGCTCAATCGTAAGGAAGGTCGTGTAGCTGATATTCGCCCGATACGTGCCCCAAAGGCGGCTCTTCGTAACCCGCAGCGACCACTTGCGCCGGATCTCGCTGATGCACGCCGGGATGCTCGTCACCGAATAACCCGACACCTCTGCGAGACGTGCCTGGCTTGCCGAGCCAGCGGTGTGAAGCTCACGGACGATCTTGAACAACCCCTTGTCCCGAGCGTTCGTGCGACCAGCAGGGCGTCCACGACGACGAGCCACCGGAGCCGGGCTAACCGACGCCACAAGCTGACGGCTCACCTCAACGAAGTTAAGGACAAAGAGAACCCAATTCCCGATCTTCTCCGAACTAACCGAGCCGCTGTGCTGGCGGAATTCAATCGTGCCCTGACGAACAAAGGCAGCGAGATTGATCTTGTAATAACGATCCCAGCCCCGAGCCGACATAGCCGCCACGGTCTGGCATTCCGCAAGGGCGGCACCATAATACGCCGACCAATCGCTCATGCTCTTAAGATACTGATTATTGCTCGCCCGCCGGGAAACCGGCATATAGCTATCGATAACCGTCTCGAAAGACGAATAACGCTTGACGATCATCTTGATTTCATCGATGGACAGATCCGACGCCCCGACGTGAACGTGAATGCCGCACGTCTTATTAGCCGTCGCACCGGCAGCGTTCAATGCATCGGCAACCGTCTTAAGCGCCGTCATGCCCGCCGTTCCCGAAAGGATAGGGGAAACGACCTCGATGCCGGGATTTCCACGGTTATCACGCACCGAGCTATCGGTCGTAATCTTCCAATGCGACCGAGTGTTATGATTATAACCTTCGATCTCGCAGGGCAGACCCGTCGCACGGATCGCAGAAAGAGCGACCTCCGCCGTGATCCCGATGCATTCAATCTCCACCCCAAACGTCCTGTTCGTCATCATGTATACAGAATAGCAGGTGTATAAGATTTTTTAAAGGTATTAATTTTTATTTTTATTTTATTTTTATTCCCTTATTTTATAAGGGAAAATGGAGATTTTTAGGTATCAACCTAATGTTCTACCATAAGTTAAATTTTTTTGAGCACGTATTTCGGAGTTACGATAGGTCCAACATTCGCCGGTTTCATCTATAAAGACGACCCAACAAAGTTCATGCTCTATTCCATAGTCTATTACCATATGAGCTAAACCTTTTCCTTTCGGCGTTATTAACGGCATAGGAGGGTTCAACTGGACTATATGCATAAGAGCGGAAAATCGGATTCGAACCGACGACCGGCGGCTTGGAAAGCCGCAGCTCTACCACTGAGCTATTTCCGCAGAACAAACATTAATTTGCGGGTGACGGATTTGCACCGTCGATCTTCTGATTATGAGCCAGACGAGTTACTACTTCTCCAACCCGCTATATAAAGATAGAACAACTCTATCTTTTTGTATCAGCTTCTACCGTAATCATCTTGATAACGGTGGATATCTTTTTCATCACAAACACCCATCTGAACTTCAATAATTTCCATATCTTTGACGGCAGTTATTCTGTGTTTGTGTTTTTTTGGAACAAATATATGACCACCTGTTCCAAGATGCCTTTCCATATCATCAAGCTCTACTGTACCAAATCCGCTTATAACAACCCAATGCTCATCACGTTGATCATGCGATTGCAATGAAATGCGACAACCTTTCTTGATGAATAACTTTTTTACTTTGTATTTTTCACCTTCTTGGATTGTTTCAAACCATCCCCAGGGTCTTTCTTCCCGGTTTGTTACTACTTCGGTTTTTTCTTTAGATTTTGCCATGTGTGTAAATATGCAGTTATATACTACAGACGATCAACAAAACTCATATCGTCTGCGCCTTCTGAAAAAACAGTATCATTCATATCCATAGAAAATGTCTGATAATCTATCCAATTACGAAACTGAAATTTATTGTCAAAACGAATTACTTCATTATTATATAGAATTGCCCATTCTGCAACTTGATCTAAAATATCTCCCTTGTTAACAATAAGAGTTGTAACGCCATTCATACGAATTCCACGTTCAATAATATTCCAGTTAAGCCAGTTAACTTGACGCTTTCTTCCCGTAGTCGCTCCAAACTCTTGTCCTGCCTCCTGAATGCGGTTAAAAACCTCTCCAGCGGGTTGAAAGGACTTGGCTCCTACATAAGTGTCATAAGCCTTTACAACGCCATATACGTTCCTTATATGCTTGTGATGAAACCCATTGTTCAGAACACCTCCAATGCCACAATGACTGCTGGTGACATATGGATAATCACCCCAATCAATATCTAAATTAAAAGATTGAGCGCCTTCGGCAAGAATTCTAACCGGCTGATCCCCATAAAACTCTTCATACATATCGGTAAGATAATTTTGCAGAAGAGGATCTGTAGATGCTCTTACACCTTTACGAGAATATTTTGCAGAATATGCTGGACCGTTTCCGGTCTTGGTTGTCCCAATGCGGGTATCGCTACTGTCCTCGGTTAAATGCTCTTCGGTTACAAGATGAACGTTGTTTGCAATACCAACATTAATCTTCTTACCAAGATTATCCTCAAGATACTTTACTTCTTCGAGAAGTTTTGAAGTACTGGCAACACAACCGGGACCGATTACAGAACGAATACCATGAAATACTCCAGAAGGAATAAGATGGGTTACAAACTTCTTTCCTTCATGGTAAATGGTATGACCCGCATTACCTCCACCATTAAAACGTAAACAATGGGTATAATCACGTTTAGCCATTAATGCGTGGGAAACTTTTCCTTTCCCACTATCTCCATGTGCTAAATCAACTACTACATCAATCTTAATATTGCTCATGTGCTAAACATACATGAACATGTTTTTTCTTTAAACACTAATCAAGGAGACGATTCGGTAGGAAGTGTTCCTACAAGATTATCTGCACCTTGAACTTTGCTCTTTACAGTTTCACCAAACTGCTTCCAGATCGCAAAACAAACAACGGCTATCAAACAAAGAATAATAATATATTCAACGGTAGAAAGACCTTTTGTGTCTTTTAATAGTTTACGCATTTTTCTTGTTGTTAACATATGTTTATAAGTAGTCGGAATAACAGGATTCGAACTTGTGACTTCCGCATCCCAAATGCGGCGCTCTACCAGGCTGAGCTATACTCCGATTAACATAGATTATCTAACGAACTTAGAAAAGTTTAAAATATTAACTGGTTTTTGTTTGACCGTCTAATGTTTGCAAAGTAGTTAACGTTTTTTTAAGTTCATCTGAGGTTTTCTTAGTTCCATCAGATGCAGTTCCAAGTCCAGTTGCTTGATCAGCCTGAGCTTTAGTAAATGTAGCTTGAGTTTGTTCTGGTTTCGCCAAATCTTTTGAAGCTTTAGATGCGTTAGCTAAACCGGTAGAGGTTTTGTCAGTAGATGATATCATGTTATTAGTATATGATGTCATTTTATGTGCAGCAGTATTAATAGCTTTTTGATTTTTATTAATTAATTCACTGTTTGCGGCTACAGCATCTTCTATGTTTGATATCGTGCTTTCCGTATCATCATCTGTTGAACGTCCACCAGTTGATTTTGTTGTTTCTGTAGAGCTGGCTCCGGTTGTTGTGCCGGATGAACTTGTTGAACTAGTTCCAAAAGACGTTACTCCTCCAGAACTTCCTATAGTTCCTGCTTCTTTCAAAGCTTGTTGAACAATCAAACCGATATACTCTTTTAAAAGCTGTCTATTCATAAACATTAAATATTTGGTCGTTTAGCAGAATATATCTTTTCTAAAATTTCATTTGTATATACGTCTCGTTCACCACCACCAATTCCCCAGATACAAGCTATTCCTAACTCATTACATAACTGACGTTCTGGAGTGTTCCTCTGTCCACGTATACCGCCATTACCAAATACATTAGGTCTTAATCTTTTCAACGCCTCGCAGACTGTTCCATCACTATCGTCTACACGCTCTACAGCTTCTATACCCTTTATAGACAATAGGATTTCTTTACGCTCGTGCCAAGGCATCATTACAATACCTCTCTTCTTTAAAACCCATTCATCGCTATTAAGGATTATCATAACACGCCCAAAGTTTTGAGCACCGGTTATCATCCGGATATGACCGGGATGAATAATGTCAAATCCGCCAGATAATGCTATTGTTTGATTTTCTATTGCCATGTTTATAGTTTATAAATTAACTTAATATTTTCTCATCACATTACGAAAACGCTACCAATAGATGCACCAAGAATAGTTTCTAAATCACCTTCTATTTCCAAAGCGATACTTTCTAGTTCTTCTGCATTGATTGCTTCACGGGCTTCTTCATCTCTACTATAACGAGTTTGTTTGCGCCCCCAACCTGCAATTCCAGTAATAATAGATTGTGGCAATGGATTAAACGTAATCTTACCAGTTAAAAGATATTGAGCTAATAACTCATAAGCAAACTCATACCAATTACGCATTTTATTGTCACGAGCACTCTTCATCGTGCCAAGTTGTTGAGCTACATATTTTAATATTTTGTCTCGACCGGCATTACCTTGGAAATCATATGTTTTGCTATAAACATCAATTCCATAAACTTCTTTTAGTATATCTGCGATACGTTTACGCAAATCTTTAATAAATTCTTGCCATTTCTCCGCTGGAAATCCTCTTCCCCTTGCGAGAGCATGACCTAAACGATGTGCCAATATCCATCCAGATGACATATAACGTTCAGCACCCGTGTTACTTGTATATATAATCGTTATTGTGTTGCCGTCAGGATCTGGAATTTCATCAGCAGTAAGTTTCATCTTGTCTCTTACGAAACTCATATCAACTAAACCGACTTCTCTAAACTGGGATTTGTTAACTCTTGGATCGTTAACAAGATACATATCAAAATCAAATGGAGTTTTTTCCCATTGTCGTTTAATCTTTTCTACACCTCGTGGAGACGTTAAGATTTTTCTATCAACATCTCCGAAAGAAGAACGCCGACCCCAATCTCCAACAGTCTTAAACTGTCTGATCGCCATTTCATCTACTTCTTCTGAGAATAGACTTTCCATCAATTTTTCAAGATTAGTTTTATTTTCTTTTAGCATTTCTTCGAATTTTTCTTTTTCACGATTTGCGATTGCAATTCCAAGTTCTCTTCCGCTTAGTTCTGGAAATTCATTGCTTGAAACTGTTGGCTCATATTCCAAAAATGATTGAATTGTTTTATTTGAAATTCCCAAGGCTTCGGCAAAATATTTCAATGATGTATCTTTTAATCCACTGATTTTATATATTTTTTTCAATTTTAAAGCTGTTTCTGGAGAAACGTTTTTGAAGTCGAGTAAAAATTGAACCTGTCTGATTTCATCTCCAGTATATTTTGCTTTATTTAGTTTTATAGCTACAGCTTTTGCATCATTGTTTTGCAATAAAAGTGCTAAAGCTACTGGGATATCACTTATTTCTGAGTATTGTTTGTTAACAACCAGTCCTGGGAATATTTGCTCCCATAGATTGTAACGTTCTATCAGTTGATAAAAACTAATAGGACTAATTGCAGATTTTATTCCTTTTAAGAATTCATCTCTTATTCTTTCCCCTGATACTCCTTCTAAAGAATTATCATCGGATATTGCTTCATCTGCTTCTTTATCTAATTTAGTCCCAAAACGAGCAGCAAATCTTAATGCTCTTAATATTCTTAATCTATCTTCATCAAATCTTTCTTTTGCATTGCCTACGGTTTTTACAACTTTATTTTCTATGTCTTGTATGCCGCCTACATAGTCAACAATCTCTTTATTTGAGATATCATAAAAAAGAGCATTCATTGTTAAATCCCGACGATTGACATCTTTTTCAATTGTTGCAAATTCAACACTATCAGGTCTTCTGCCTTTTCCTATGTCCGTTCTAAAAGTAGCGATTTCATAATCATTTCCTTCTGGAGTGATTATTTTAACAATACCAAATGCCCTACCCAATTCTAAAACTCTATACTCCGGATAAGCTTTTAGAATTTCTTCTACTTCATCTGGAGTAGCATTCGTGGTTACATCAAAATCTTTAGGAGTTTTACCAAGTAATGCATCTCTTACAGAGCCACCTACTAAATAAAAGTCTTTTCCAGAGCTTTTAAAAATATCTGACAATGTTTCTAAATCAGTCGGCAAAGTAATTTCAAATTTTTGTCTTACTTGTTCTGATAGTATTGTAGATATGTTTAATTCTTGCAGAAGTTTTACAAGATTAGTTTTATTAATTGCCATAGAGTTAAATATTGCGTTTATTTCCTATGACCAAAAGAAAAACCCCGATACTTTTAATATCGGGGTCGAAAAAGTGATAGTGTAGTCCTGATTTCATCAGATGGGTTAATCCTCCATCGGTGTCTACTTCGCTGCTATCACAACGAGCCTTCCAGGCTTTGGGGCTTTTTTTACGGAAGCTACTCCGCTTCATTCATAAGGAAACCAACCTTATTAGTCATACAGCTTATATGACACGTTAAACTCCGAAACCTGGACTCGAACCAGGGACCAAGCGGTTACTTACCACTATAGTTTTCACTACCCTTTCGGTTTGTGGTCTGGACTATCCCATTATCCTCGTCTTTCTCGTTAGGATATTGCCCCTCTAGTCTCTACACCTTCCCTTTCGGGCTTGGCTCGGGATTGTCATCAGCTTTACCTGTTAAGAGTTCCCCGAATTTGGGCAATTTTCATTTATCAGTTTCCTAATAACGCTGCCAACTGGACAGCCGCTCGCTCTACCAACTGAGCTATCTCGGAATATTCGTTTTCAATTCTTCATGTTTTTCTCTATGGCAATTTGCACACAGCATCAAACATTTATCTAACTCTACTCTAACAGCTTCCCAACTTCTTGTATATCCTTTATGACTTATCCCAAAATCTTTTTTAGAAGGTTCTTTGTGATGAAATTCTAAGGCTGCAATACATTTATTATAACCGCAATATTCACATTTGCCACCTTTGTATTCAATGGCTTTTTCTTTTGTTTTCTCACGATGATATTGAACTCCTTCAGAACGACATTTAGTGCAGCGATAATAACCTCTACCTTCTAATACAAAGGAAACAACACCATGCTTAAGACACGTTCTATTTTCGTATTTATTCATATATATAAATATGTTGGTATAACACTAAATGCTATACCAACATATAAATTAACTTAAAACTGAGCTACCTGGCAATATAAACCCAGCATATCATACATCGCACATACTATATACTGAATTCATAACAATGATAGATACAAGTTCCATAAACATTATAAAGTAGGCTTGCTTGCTTAACGCTTCTATCTGCGTTCTCTTTCCCGAGAAGGGGCTTTGTCACCATTGCTTTTTAGAAAGGAACACCTAAACCCTCATGGTTAGTCAGGTCGCTTCTGACTATCTCTAATCATCATGTTAGAGCTTATAATATATTATTTCCGATTTACAAGATTGCTCTTGATTTTCCCCAACCAGCATTATAGACCCAAATATTAAATTAATATACTAAAAGCTACTTACGGCTCCTTTTATCCCATTGCCTTATCGGACCTCAAAGACGATGAACGGTCCATCGGATAGGATAGAAAACTTATCATTTTTTAATGAACAATTTGGATCGGGTGAGAATCGAACTCA